>Ga0307990_1002004_pt1 | contig 16624 bp, 15 predicted proteins | sample EllFjometagen129_FD_203168 | JGI IMG/M metagenome (GOLD analysis project Ga0307990, IMG submission 203168) | Marine microbial communities from Ellis Fjord, Antarctic Ocean - #129 | ecosystem: Environmental > Aquatic > Marine > Unclassified | place: Southern Ocean | collected 2014-10-08
TATTCATGCCATATTCCATAGATTTCCCTTTTTCATGACACTTGCCCTTTCACCGGATATATGGTAGTAAATTGCCCCTCAAAGAGGAGACGTGAACATGGCGAAAATTACAGCAATCCGGGGATTTAAAGATATACTCCCCCAGGAATCGGGGAAATGGCAGCATGTTGAAAAGATAGCCAGAAAGGTTTTTTCCAACTATGGAATTCATGAGATAAAGATTCCCATCCTCGAAAAGACAGAACTTTTTAAAAGGGGGATAGGCGAGACCACAGACATAGTTGAAAAAGAGATGTACACCTTTCTCGACCGTGGTGATGAGTATCTTACACTTCGCCCCGAGGCGACGGCATCGGTTATCAGGGCCTACCTTGAGCACAACATGTATAAGGTTGATCCCCTGACGAAGCTCTTCACTATCGGCCCCATGTTCAGGCGCGAACGGCCGCAGAAGGGTAGATTCAGGCAGTTTCACCAGATCAATGTGGAATTCATAGGACAAAAAGATCCCCGCGTCGATGGTGAACTGATCTCCATGTTGATGCATTTCCTCTCAGCAACGGGACTCACCAACCTGAGCCTTGAAATCAATTCACTGGGTTGCCCTAAATGCCGGCCGGCCTTCAGGGATAATGTAAAGAAATTGTTGCATGAACGTGAAGACACACTCTGCTCCGACTGCAAAAGGCGTCTCGAAACAAATCCCCTGAGGATTTTCGACTGCAAGAATGAAACATGTCAGGAATCGATTGCCGAAGTTCCCACCATACTGGAATATATATGTTCAGATTGCAGCGATCACTTTGAAAATGTTAAGAAATATCTCGAACTCCTTGGCGTGGCATATACTATAAACGCGAGGATGGTACGCGGTCTCGACTATTATACACAGACCGCCTTTGAGATCACCACAAAATCTCTGGGGGCACAGAATGCCATCGCAGGGGGTGGAAGATATGACGGCCTTACAGAGATCCTCGGCGGACCAGTTATTCCGGGCATAGGATTCGCCATCGGTCTGGAACGACTTATCTCGCTCGTACCGGGAATGGATGAAGATTTCACCCAGTCGCCCCACCTCTTCATCGCCGCACTGGGAGAAAAGGCGCAGGAATACTCCTTTTCCCTCAGCAATGCATTGAAAAAAGTGGAAATCAGATCGGAAATGGATTTTACCGACAAAAGCCTGAAGAGCCAGATGAAGCGTTCCGATAAATTGAACTGCCTTCACACCCTTATTATCGGCGAAAGAGAAATTGACGAGGGGAAGGCCCCGCTGAGAAATATGGCCACCAAGGAACAAGAAATAATAGAAATCGGGACCATCGACAGCGCAGTAAACGCCATGATCGACAGGTTCGGAAAACAATCAACGGTGTGACACTACCCGCTATACTTACGAGAAAGGTAATTTATTTTGTCAGATTTTATAACCGATACAAAGAGGACACATTACTGCGGCGATCTCACAGCCGGTCATAGCGGCCAGGAGGTCGTGCTCATGGGGTGGGTCGAAAGAAGGAGAGATCTGGGTAATCTGATCTTTGTAACCCTGCGTGACAGAACGGGAGTCGTGCAGGTCGTATTCAACCCTGAAGAAATAAATCCCGAGATACATGAAAAGGCCCACAGCATACGCAATGAATTTGTACTTGCCATTGTTGGTAACGTCGCAATGCGCCCGGAAAAGATGGCCAACACTTCTCTGAAAACGGGAGAGATTGAAATTTCTGTGAAAGAACTTGAGATACTCAATGAATCGACGGCGCTGCCCTTTCTTCCCGAATCAGAAACAGATATATCTGAAAATACACGCCTCTCCTATCGTTATCTCGACTTGAGACGAAAGGATATACAACGAAATCTGATGCTGAGGAGCACAATTTCCCTCGAAACGAGAAGCTATCTTCACAAAGAGGGCTTTATAGAAATAGAAACGCCCTTCCTGACGAAAAGCACTCCCGAAGGCGCCAGGGACTATCTTGTCCCGAGCAGGGTTAATCCGGGAACATTCTACGCCCTGCCCCAGTCGCCCCAGCTTTTCAAACAACTCCTCATGATCTCGGGATTCGACAAGTATTTCCAGATCGTAAAATGCTTTCGCGATGAAGACCTGCGTGCCGACCGTCAGCCCGAGTTCACACAGATAGACATGGAGATGTCCTTTGTCTCTGAGGACGACATCATAAATACGATAGAAGGCCTGATGCCCCACATATTCAAGGCGGGTCTCAACAGGGACATAGCAACGCCCTTCCCCCGATTGACCTACGGCGAGGCCATCGATCGTTACGGTCTTGACAATCCCGATACGCGGTTCTCACTGGAGCTGAAGAATCTTACGGACATAGTAAAGGATTCGGGATTCAAGGTATTTTCCGACACAGCGGCTAACCAGGGACTGATAAAAGGAATCAATGCTGGAAGCGAGAAGACGCTTTCGCGAAAGGAACTGGACGGTCTCTCCGATTTTGTTGGAGAATATGGCGCAAAGGGACTTATCTGGGCCAAGGTAAAGGAAGATGGGTGGGCCTCTTCCATCGCCAAATTTCTCACACCTGAAGAGATAGATGTGATAAACGAAACAATGGGCACCTCCCCCGGTGACACACTACTTATGGTCGCCGGTACGCCACATGTCGTAAACAGCGCCCTGGGAAACCTCCGAAACCATGTCGCGAAAAAGTTTGATTGTATCCCCGATGATACCTTTTCATTCGTATGGATAACCGAGTTCCCCATGTTTGACTATAGTGAATCGGAAGATAGATATGTGGCCACACACCATCCCTTCACATCGCCTGTGATGGAAGATCTCGCCATACTCAAGTCCGATCCGGGAAAGGCGCGGGCACGGGCCTACGACCTCGTCCTCAACGGCTCTGAAATAGGGGGCGGCAGCATTCGTATCCACAGGCGAGAGGTCCAGTCACTGGTCTTTGAAGTCCTGGGATTGAGTGAAGAGGAATCGAAGACAAAGTTCGGCTTTCTGCTTGAAGCGCTTAAATATGGAACTCCGCCGCACGGCGGCATAGCATTCGGTTTCGATCGTATTATCGCCATTATGACGGGTGCCGAATCGATAAGGGATATTATCGCCTTCCCCAAGACCAACAGGGCCAGTTGTCTCCTCACGGGAGCGCCATCAAAGGTAGATGAAGATCAGCTGAAGGAACTCTTTTTAAAGACTATAGAAACTACTTAGGCGGGTAGTTTGTAGTCTGAAGACTTTCAGGAAAAAGCTTTACGCTGGTTCAATCTGCAAGATTGAATCAGCGGTGGATCTGACCTCTGACCTCTGACCTCTGACCTCTGACCTCTGACCTCTGACCTCTGACCTCTGACCTCTGACCTCTGACTTCTGGTTGCGTCTAGTGTTCATCGACGACCCACTGATCGAAGGGGAATTCATCGGGGTCCGCGTGGGATGGCGCCAGTTCCTTAATGAAGCGTGACGGATTGAGGAGCTTTCTTTTCATTCCTTTCACGAAATCCACGGCCGTATGACAGAAATACAACTGATCCTTCGCCCTGGTGGTGGCGACATAGAAGAGTCGCCGCTCCTCGTCTTCACCACCCGGCTCCTTCAATGCCCGTGCCAGCGGAATCTTTCCTTCGGAACAACCGATCATGAAAACCACGGACCACTCGAGCCCCTTTGCCTGATGAATCGTCGTGAGAACAATCTTCTCTTCCCTGTCTCTCAATCCTCTGGTTTCGGTCTCTTCGGTAATGTTCGTCAGCAGTGCAAGATCGCTCAGGAAATCAGGGAGTGAATCGAACTTTAATGAAAAATTGGCAAGCTGCCGCAGATCTTCCTCCCGCGATGAGGTGTCCTGATACTTCTCCTGCAGATATTCCCTGTATCCGCTTGCAAGCACCCCCTGTATAATCTCAGCAGTATCTGCAAAATCGAGAATCCCTTTGAGGGTGTTACGAAATCGCGTCAATCCCGGGACGGCCCCTCTGCCTGCGCAGTTTATAAAATCCTCAGAAAACATGGTCGACAGCGGATCAGCCTGTTTCGAGATAAAAAGCCAGATCTTTTGAGCCGTTACCTGACCAATCTTATGATAGAGCATCAGTACCCTCTTCCAGGCAAGTTCATCGAGGGGATTGACTATCAATCTCATAAAGGCCGTCACATCCTTGATATGGGCCTGCTCAAAGAATCTGATGCCCGACCTGATTTCGAAGGGAATTCCCCGTCTTACAAGCTCCATCTGTAGTTCCATTGAATGAAAATGAGCCCTGTAGAGGACGGCGATTTCGTGATAGAGAATTCCTTCGTCAATCAGTTCATTGATACGCTGCACCACAAAATCGGCCTGCTGGATTACATCTCTGGTAGGAACAAAGACGGGCCTGATACCCTCTCCCCGTACCGCCCGAAGTTCCTTTTGAAACTGCTTCACATTGTTGACAATACTCATGTTGGCAAGGTGGAGGATCTCGCTGGTACTTCGATAGTTCATTTCAAGTTTGAATATATGTGCGTCGGGATACTTTTCAGGGAAACGTATAATATTTGTAAAGTCGGCCCCCCTGAATGAGTAGATACTCTGCGAGTCGTCGCCGACGACCATGAGGTTTCTGTGTGTCCCGGCAAGGAGATCAAGAATTTTTGCCTGAATGATATTGGTATCCTGATACTCATCTACCAGGATATGCAAAAAGCGTTCGGCATATAGATCGAGGACATCGGGAAAATTGGAGAGAAGCTCTTCCCAGTTGCAGAGGAGATCGTCAAAATCCATGACGTTGAGCTCTTTTTTCCTGATGCGGTATCTCAGCGCAACCTTGAGGATATCCGTAATGAAGGTGAAGAAGTAGGGATATTTCTGCAGTACCACATCCTCTATGCTCTTCTTCGTGTTGGCAGAGAGACTTATGATCGCGCCCAGGATATTTCCCTTGGGAAATCGTTCGCTCTTTGTGATACCCAGTTCGGTTATCGAGGTGTTGATGAGCTGCTTTGAATCGCCATCATCAATAATGGTGTAGTTATTTTCATAACCGAGGAGAGGGGCGTGTCTTCGCAATATGCGGTTTCCCACGTGATGGAATGTTCCACCCCATATGCCTCCAAGATCCACATCCACCAGTGATTCTACCCGGGAAAGCATGGAGTGGGCAGCCTTATTGGTAAAGGTGGCCAAAAGAATACGCCCCGGATTTACCCCCGATTCAATAAGGCGTGCCACCCGGTAGGTCAGTGCCCTCGTCTTTCCGCTTCCCGCACCCGCTATTACGAGAATGGGACCTTCGCCGGACGTAACCACTCCCAGTTGCTCTGCATTGAGATGTTCTTCGTAATCGATCATTTCCAAATAATTATGTGTCCGTTCTTTTCGCGGCACTGGAGCAGCGTGGTCTCTACAACCTCGTCCCCTTTGTAAGCATCGGGAATATGGTTACGCCCATTTTTGAATCCATTATTTTGCCAGGCTTTTCTTTATCTCTTCTACTGTTTCTTTACTGTTGAGAGACTGGATGTTTTTCAACAGTCCCTCCTTCTCATAAAATCCAATGAGCGGAGACGTTTTTTCGTTGTATATTTCCAGCCTGTTCGATATGGCCTCTTCCGTTTCGTCATCGCGCTGAATCACGGGGCTTCCACATTTCTTGCATTTCCCATCGGCAGTGGGAGGATCGCTCTTAATGTTGTATATGGCCTGGCATTCGGAATTTGAACAGGTTCTCCTGGTTGTCAGTCTATCGAGGATAACATCTCTGGGAACATCAAGATTGATGGCATAATCGAGTGCAATTCCCAGTTTCGCGAGCAGTTTCTTCAGCGCCTCCGCCTGTGGAACGGTCCGGGGAAATCCATCGAGAAGAAATCCCTTATCACAATCGGGTTCCTGCATGCGGCTTTCCATGATATCCATGATCAGCGAATCGGGGACCAGATCGCCCGCATCCATGTATGCCTTTGCCTTCTTACCCAACTCTGTTCCTTCTTTTACGGCCTTTCTGAGTATATCACCTGTTGATATCTGCACCGAACCATCATAGTCGGAAAGGAGCTTGGCAATCGTTCCCTTACCGGCGCCGGGAGCGCCTAAAAGCATTATTTTCATAACATACCTCTCTATATGTTTTCTTTTTTATGTGGAAGGTTATATAGGGCATACGTCCCCACGGGTCAAGTAAATAGAGCATTTCGCAGATATTCTTAACCGACGTCAGCGACTAATCTTCGTCTATGCCAAACCTTCTTAACCTGTTTATTTCATAGATATCGCTGGGTGGGGGATAGACCATCACCCGCTTTTCGCCCACCATCTTCACCGGCATTCTGCCGTCGAGTATGGAGTACCAGTCGCCTATATCGTTCCCTCTATCGTCACGAATATCGAATCCATGGAGTGATAGACCATATTCCAAGGCCTTCGACTGCATGCCGCGAACCAGTTCTCTGAATGGAGGCAAGGGGTCCTCTACCCTTCGCCACAGCTTCGTCTCCAGGACATAGCCCTTTTCAATGCCCATCAGACCCGTCGGCCCAGTGTCGGGACCGCTCATATAATAAACGAGATTACTATCTGCCTGATATGTTTCAAATGTTTTCATCACGGCGCTGTTCGGTCTCATGTCACCATAATTTTGAATCTGTAAATCGCCTGCAACGCAGCCAACGAATAACAGAACCAGTATCCATCTGGGGTCAGGTCTCAACATTTGACATTTTCTCCTTTCTGATCACAAAACCCTCTCAATATTTCAAGTTGCTTTTGTGCGCATTCAGTTCATACATTGTTGACCAAGTAATTGACTGTTCGTCACATGAGTGTCGAATGTGCGGGGGTGATCTTACTGAGATTGAGGAGTGACAACCTCGCCATACTGTGCCGATGGTTTCATGGTGACGATGAGTTTGCCGCTTTCAGCATATATACCAGTAACATCGATATTAATAAAGAGTTCTCTCTTATTCAAGGCGGCCTGTATCGGTTTCAATTCATTGAGTTTTACTGGATATTCTATACCGCTGAGCCCTTCAAGCAAGGCGTGCAGGAGCATCTCTCCCTTTTTTACATCATTCTTGTCAGTAACACCTTTGATGTATGGCGTGACGAAGAGTATTTTTTTGACTTTATCATACCTCAACAATGCTTCCCAATTATTGCGTAAATTGACATTTCCGACGGCAATTCTTATGGGCTGATTAACAATCTTTATGGAATATTCGACATTTTTCCCGACGATATAGGAAGAGAAGGTAATCTTATCTTTTGCGATCTCTATATTTTCAATGGATTGAACCATGAAAGAGCCCGTAAATTTCTTTCCGAAATCAAATTGATAGGGCAACAGATCAGTGACAAAATCCGACACACTTTCTGTGGGAACGACAATGGTTATATCCCCTTTACCTTCGCTCTGGGCAAAGCTATGGGAATGCACAAAGAGGATGGCTGCAATCGAAGCTAATACAATGATGACGAACTTTTTCATAATCTATGACTCCCGTAGTCGACAGCCCGAGAATTTCTTGTATCCCTTCTGCCGCCGGCATTGGTTTTGTTAAGTCCTTGGAATTTATGAAGCTCCTATGAGTAACTATAGAAAGAAGGCTCTTACGTGTCAAGAAGAAAGAATGAAACCGACATGTAAATTACTGCTGTCGTCATGTAAAATTAGAAAGATGAAAATATTTTAACGGCTTCCGAAATTTTTTCAGGAGTCCCGAGGATATAGAGGAGATCTTGGGAATGAATGACTGTGTCTGCACCCGGGTTCGTCACAATCAGTGAGTCCCTGTCTATTGCCACCAGGGAGACTCCATAAAGCTCTCTTAACCCAATCCGGCCCAGCGTTTTATCAATCAATGGTGATCCTTGTTCAACGTGAAAGGTGCTGATATCGATATCATGCAAATGAAGTTTCAAATCGGAAAACGATGGCGAGGATCGAGAAATACTTCGAAACATCTCGTATCCGTCTGCCCGTACCTCGGCGAGGAGCCCCTCGATTTCATCTCTGGGCACCAGATATTTCATCAAAACCCGCGTAAAGATTTCTATCGATGTCTCCAATTCTTCGGGGATGACTTCCGTGGCCCCCAATTCGTAGAGCGGTTTCATCTCCTGGAGGTACCGCGTTCGAACGATCAAATACACTATCGGATTCAGTCTTCGAATAATCTCGGTCATTCTCCGCGTCGCAGTAGGATCGTTAATCGCCACTACGACTGTTCTCGCATCTGTGATGTTAGCATTCCGAAGTACGGTTTCCTGCGTCGCATCGCCATAATAAATAGGCTCGCCCTGTTCCTGTTCCGTCCTTACTGTCTCCGGGTTCATCTCGATGATAGCATAGGGGATACCGGCTATACCGGCGGCGCGGGCTACATTTCTTCCATTCACGCCGAAGCCGATGATGATAAGGTGGTCATGTCTGTCCACCGCCTCTGTCTCGGCAACGGGATAAATGCCCGATAACAACAGTTTCGGAAGGGGGAAACGCAGGACTGTTTTCGCCAGACGCGGCGCCAGTGATATCATGAAGGGTGTCATTGCCATGCTGATAATAGTGACCGCCAGAAATCTCTGATAGACATCACCGGCGAACAGACCATACTCGACACCAACTCTGGATAAAATGAAAGAAAATTCACCGATCTGTCCAAGGGCACAACCGACCAGAATTCCGGCACGAAGGGGAAATCCCAGCAAAAGGGTAACAGCTCAGGCGATGATAGCCTTTAAAACGAGAACACTGAGTACAATCAGCACGATGAATCCGAAGTGATAGAAGAGAAAATTAATATCGAGCATCATGCCAATCGATACAAAAAAGAAGGTTGTAAAGACATCCCTGAATGGCAGGATATTACCGAGTGCCTGATAGCCGTATTCAGATTCGGAAATGATCAATCCTGCCAGGAACGCTCCCAGGGCAAGTGACAGCCCTGCCTTGGAGGTCAGCCATGCGACACCAAAACATATGACAATGACACTCAAGAGGAAAAGACCTTGATTGCGTTTTCCTGTAATGTAATACAACAGATGCGGAACAATCCATTTGGCGCTGACAATTACCAGCAGGATTATTACGATTCCCTTGGCCAGAAGAATGAGGAGGGATTCACCCAGGTTCCCCGTTGCTCCGGCAAGCAGCGGTGTGACCAGTATCATCGGAACAATGACAATATCCTGAAAGATCAGCATGCCCAGGGTAACACGTCCGTACGAACTGTCTACTTCCGCCCTTTCCTGGAGTAATTTGAGTACAATCGCCGTACTGCTCAGGGCTGCAAGAAATCCGATAAAAACCGCAACGCCATAATCCTGTCCGAAGTTTCTCGCTATGAACAAAGCAGCCGCAGCGGGAATCCAGAATCAGACTGGATGCCCCCGCATCAAGTGCGGGGCAGACTTATCAGGTCCGGCATGACATTTGCTCTGTTTAATTGCCGGAGTAGTAATAGTGTAAAGGAGAACTTGCAATTTGAGTCATTGCAGTGGGCCATCGACATTCAGTAACAGTGTATAACCTCATCACGCATGAATGGGTGGGATATTTAGACTTTTAACGTCGCGATCAGCCGCCGAGATCACTGCAATCTGGAAAGTTATTTTTGCCAACTAAAATATCATAACCTCAACAAATCATCATTTGACGCATTTGGCAATGCTGCCTTTTTCGCCAAATGCTTATAAATCAAATCAGTAGCTTCCATAATGCTTCATAATACGTTGCCATTTGGCCGATTTGGCGACACTGCCATTTTGGCCAAATGCGTAATACTTTCATCACCGGAACACTTCATGTATTTAATAATAATAGATATTTTGAGTTTTTACCTCTTTTGATGAACTCGTAAAAAGTCGAAAAGTTCCATTTTTCGTCATTCCGGCGAAAGCCGGAATCCAGTAATTTCAGCATTTTCTGGATGCCGGATCAGGGTCCGGCATGACGTTTTGGGACTTTTTACGAATGCATCTCTTTTGGCATTACCCCCAAATGTATTTGGCAGGATTCCAGTTTAACACGACATACAAAGGACGTCCCCCATCTCGTCCCTCAATTTTCAAGTCTCGACATCGCTTCAGCGGTGGGTTTTCCTGTTTTTTCATCCCATCCAAACTGCTTCCAGTAATCACTCATCATCCTATCTATGTCTACTGTTCGACCTTCATTTGCACCTTCCTCGAGAGGCGGAATGCCTGAGGCCCGCTCGCTGAGTCTGTTGTCTTTCGGTTCTATCCCCTGTTTAATATTAAATGATTGTTTCAAAGTCTGTATTCGCTCACCGATTTCCATGTACTCTTCGGGAGTCCTATTCCAGCCCGTTGCCGCATTGATCCAGTCAAAAGTCGGAATTCTCTTTGCACCTAAATAGGTTCCGAATATACAAAGGCCGGCACCGTTTATCACGTTCGTAAATTTGCTGCAGGCAGCTCCCATGACAGCTTTTTTTTCATTGACGGCATATTTACTACCCTTGAAATATAGTGGCCATATTCTGGGCAGCTTTTTGATAACCTTCCACAGTTGAAACATCTCATAATACATCTGGGCTCCGATGGTATGCCTCCCCGGTGTCGGTTCCACCGAATAGTGGAGGGCAAATCCCGGATCATTTCTACCGTCATGCATGGGCAGTTCCTGTCCCCCCGCCTGCATGGCATACTGAAGAGAGCCCTTACCGATTTTCTGAGCCGCTCTTTTTGACCCGTCGGCAAAGAGATCACCGATGCCTTCTCGTTTGATCATCTTCCCGATAAACGCTACAAGGTCATTTGAGTTTCCCCACGTAAGCTCAAGGCCATCGGTATCTTCTTTCGTCAGGATGCCCCGTTCATAACATTCAATGGCGAAGGCAACTGTTCCGCCCGCCGATATGGTATCCATACCCGCCCTGTTTAATAATTCGTTCAGGTAAAATATGCTGTCTGCATCATTATTCATGCATAATCCACCAAGGGCAAGAACACTCTCATACTCGGGTTTATGCGTCTCTGTATACGTGCCCTTGGTAGAACAGATAGCGCCACAACCGAGAGGGCAGGAATAACAATGGTATTTTACAATTTCACACTTCTTGAACACGTCAGGGTTCGTCGTAATCGATTTATCGGAACCGAAATCAAGATTGCTGCCCATCCAGTTCTTGAGAGGAGCATCACCCATTTCTATGGACATCTGATTCATGCTCACTGTACCCCATTTTCTGAGCAGTGTTTTATACAGCATGCCGTCCAGAGCCAGTTGCATGGGTAAAAACCTCATCAATGCTCCCACCCATGCCATCAGGGGACCGGAAAGAAATGGCAGATGAAACTGAACCCATTTATTACATTTTTGACTCAGTTTTTTCATCTCGTCTCTGTCATGGACGGGTATGCGCTGGGTACCATCGAGGACAACGGCCTTGAGTTTCTTTGAACCCATGACGGCGCCGAGACCTGATCGCGCCGCAATCCTTCCCCGATCGTTACAGATACCGGATATGAGCGAAAGCCTCTCACCGGAAGGGCCGATGAGTGCAACCCGTGAATTGCCCCCCGTCTCCTGAATGAGCATTTCTTCGGCTTCTACGGCATCTTTGCCCCACAGATACGACGCATCACGTATCTGCACCTCGCCTTTATTGATATAAAGATATACCGGGTTTTCACTGATGCCTGAAAAGAATATCCCGTCATAACCGCACCGCTTTATGGCAGGCGAAAAATTGCCGCCGCAGTTTGCATCACCCCACCCCCCGGTAAGAGGAGACTTTCCTGCCACCATCCACCGACCGGCAAATAAAGCCCCCGTTCCTGTCAGCAGGCCGGACATAAAACCGAGAATATTGTCTGGTCCCAGCGGATCAGCCCCCGGGGGTATGCGATTATAAAGAATATGCGCGGCGAGTCCCGCTCCGGACAGATACTTCCGGTAGACTTCATCAGAAATGATCTCCTCATGGATTTCTCTGCTTGTCAGATCAACCATGAGAATTTTTCCCATGTATCCCTTACCCATACGTATCCTCTCTGTCAGCACGGCTGAGCACGTGTTATGAGCAGCAATGAGTCGAATCGATGTCGATGAGTCCGGCCATTGCATTGAATCCAAATCCTGCACGCACCTTATGCGGATAATACATTTTTAAGTACTTTTCCATTACTAAATACCGACAATCCCTTATTTTTCTCAAAAAAGTGTGGGTAATCTTCAGCACCGGAAAAATAAAAAGAATAAAGGGACGTCCCTTTTGACGAAGCTGACCACCGTGCTTACGGAAAATTTCTTCGGGTCGTTTTTTCATTTCCGTCTCCAGACAAATAGTAGCCACTTGCCGGTAAGTGGTAACAATATGTCTGATTTGTATGGAAAATCAAGGGATACTTTAAAATCGCATGAACAGCCGGTCGGTATCTTAATCGTGGGATAGCGTGGACTTCTAGTCGTCATTTAACTTCTATGAGGATTCACCATACACTACCCCATTTGGCGGATTTGGCAATACTGCCATTTCCGCCAAATGGTAAATGCATCTTTCGCCAGCAAATCTTATGTATTGAACAATATAGGCTATTGGGGGATTTTGCTACTTTTGGCATTACCCCCAAATGGATTTTGCAGGATTGCAGTTTAACACGACATACAGTGGAATACTTCCTGAAAGAGTGGTTCCTCTTGATCGAAAACCTATCGCACCGTACGAACGGTAATCAGCGATGTTTATTTGCTGTTCGTAATTTAAAAAATGACACTGCTGTTATGAGATGCGATACATATATGAAAGAGAGAGAGAGAGAGAGAGAGAGAGAGAGAGAGAGAGAGGGTGGTGGATACCTATTAGAGGATTATTTTATTTGATTATTTAAGGACGTCCCCCATCTCCACGTCTCGCACCTGATATGTGTGAAATTTCGTGGCCGTAAGAATGTTTTTATTCTTCAACTAAAATCCTAAATTTGTATATCAAGGAAGGTTTCTTATCATCATCAAGACGAAGTTCAAAACAAGCATTCCCTTGATTCTGTATCTTAAAGGGAGAAACAATAATACCCACAGAGATGTCTTCTCCTAATTTTACACACGTATGCTGTTTTAGGTCAAAAGAGTGAGGCATTAATTTTGGCAATTTAAGAGTGACATTAATCTTTTCAAATTTGCGTTTAATGCCTGCCAGCCCCATGTATAAGCATATTTTAGGTAGTGTTATGGCAACGCGCTTTACAACTACTTTATCAGGATATATGCCCATCAAAGATCTTTTGTTCCTGATTTCTTCCCTGATATCATCACACAATATCACAGTTTCTGTTTTCGCTATTTTGCCCATATTTTCTCCTTACAGCAGATCAGTTCCTTCTTACAAATACGCTATTCTTCCATACTTCAGCAGTATAATTATTAATCATCCCACTATCAGCGATATCATCAGTTTCTGGTTGCGGACCTGTTATAAATAATATCGGATGTGTGGCAGGAGTATAGTCCACTCTCAATGATTCAATATCAGACCTAACCTTTTTATATGCATTCCTTTCCGAGAGTAGGTGTACAAGATATGTATTTAGAGATATATTTTCTTGTTTAGCCTTTTCGCTCAGCGATGCATGTAATTCTCTTGGCAGCCTTAATCTGATCTGGCCACTATAAGGTTTAAGCAAATCATGTTCGGGAATTTCTTCGCCATCCTCTTTTAAAACTTCCAAATACAACTCTTTAGCCTCAGACAACTCTTTCGCCGCTTCTTCTGGCGTATTGCCAAAAGCACTGAGTCCCTCCAGTTCTGGAACAGTGGCAATAAAACCATTGTCAGAATCACTCCATTTAATAACAACGGAATGCTTAGACATTATTCTCCTCCTTCTTCAAATATTCTTTCAAAAAACCCATTTTTTCTGCCCATGTCAACAATTGATTTACTTGGTAAGGTACAGCCTTACCATCGTTATTTTGTATTGATAGCGTGTAACTTGGAGATTCTTGATATCTAAAAACGATATGACTACCCTTCCCCTTTCTTTTTTTCCCCTCTCTTTTTCTCATACCGAAAATTTTACATAGCTTACACAACTCCTCAAATCGCATGTTTTGAGGAGAATATATTGCTTTTATAATTAACTTTTCGGATTTTCCCATCGCTTCCTTAAATATGTGGTACCATACACGGTACCAAAATTCATCTTATAGCTTTCAATTATCCACTAGCAAAAAAAATGTCGCCAAGCAAGAAAAAAATACAAATACACTTTATTGTTTTTATATATCTCATAAATATTCAAAACAGCTTGCCAATCTGCATCCTTGTAGGCACTTCATCAAGAATCATAGAATACATTAAAAAATGAGTTGGGGATGAGATGAGTAATCGCACAATTAACAGAAAATTTTTGCCATTAATAAAATGTCCAGCCTTGACACTAAATGCACACTATCCAAATATGTTTGATGCTCCAGTAAAAAGTCAAGCTTTGCGCATTTGCTATTTCGTCCAAAGGGACATATTCTGCATATTCAATGCGTTAAGATTTAAAGATTTCTCGCCTCAATCGAAATGACATTCTATTGAGGCCTTTTTGCCAGCGTATCAAGGTTGAAAGTTCTCTCTGTGCCTAAGAAACAAAAGGGTAAAGTCTTCATTTGACTTATTGTTTAAAAACAGGATACAGACGCTTGAAAGGTCTTTAGCGTTTTCAAATAAATTATTTTCTCCAAATATGTTTTCCTATTATCTCCCTGCATCGGTTTTAACAAACATATCAAATTTCGCGGAATTATTTAATCAACGTAATCTGAATGTTAGTCGTAATATCTTCAATAGTTCATAGCTGTCAATTATTGTCTTGACAATTTTTCATTACTGGGAATAGTTGTCACAGTGTGAAACACATGAATAGTACATACATCTTTGATCCAGTCATGACTGTGGCGAAGCGGAAATGACACAACATTGTTTGGAAGGAAAACAGAGTGAATACATTCGAGTTATCCGGTGATTATATTGAGATGAACAAGCTTTTAAAGGCATCAGGCCTGTGTGATACAGGCGGCATGGCAAATAGAGCGATCGAAAAGGGACTGGTCACCGTTGATGGAACCATCGAATTCAGAAAACGATGTAAGATCAGAAAAGGCCGGACAGTTGAGTATGATGGTCATGCAATTAACGTGGTGCAGGAAACTACGTAACAAATAAAAACAACGCCCTGATTGAGACAGAGGAAAATGAAAGATAGTGATTCTGGTCACACAGGTTCAAGGAAAACAATTACAAAATAGTTACAATCGCCCTAAAAAGAGAAAAGGGGCTGCAACCCTGAAAGCTGCAACCCCTTTAATAGTGGTGCCTAGGGAGAGAATCGAACTCTCACGATCACAAAGATCGAGGGATTTTAAGTCCCTTGCGTCTACCAATTCCGCCACCCAGGCATCAATTCTTTTGTTTGTCAGCTATATTATTTTTAAAAAGGCATGTCAAGGTCATAATAGCCGCAATTCCAACAATAGTTGCACCGGAACAATCCATCTATACTGTGTCCGAGGAGAAAACCTTTCCCCATGAAATCGATCATATCCCTTGAATCCCATTTGTAATTTGTGATAGTCACTTAGAACAATAAATTGTTTTCTGTCCTATCATCTTTATTTGATGGGCTCGTGAAATGTTAAAAACCGAATCACTCCTGCTAAGGCGGAAGTCCATAAGTGCAAGAAAAAACTGGATTCCCGATCAAGCCGGGAATGACATAGTGGCAAATTCTTTGCTTTTTTCGGTGCCATTGTATATGAATACTCTAACTTTTAAGAGGGAGGTTATGTTACATGCGGGAAGTCGACACAGTCATTTCGGGTGGCACTATTCTTACTCTCGACAATGATAATTCGCAGATTGATAATGGTCTGATTGCCATCGATGGTGATGAGATCGTAGCTGTGGGAAAACATGATGATCTGAAGGGTACAATCAGAGGGAAAAAGACGATCGATGCCACTCATTGCCTCGTCATGCCGGGACTTATTAACGCCCACACACATGCGGCCATGACCTGTTTCAGGGGCATAGCCGATGACATGGAACTGATGGACTGGTTGAATAACTACATATTCCCTGCCGAGGCAAAAAATGTCGACCCCGAACTGGCATACTGGGGGAGCAAGCTTGCCTGTGCCGAGATGATCAGATCGGGAACGACGACCTTCTGTGATATGTACATCTTTGAAGATGAGACGGCGAAGGCCGCCCATGAATCGGGAATGAGATGCCTCATCGGTGAAGTGTTGTTCGACTTTCCATCTCCCAATGTCAAATCACCCGAGGAGGGTCTCGCATATACCCGCATGCTCATCGAAAAATGGGCGAGCGACCCCCTTATAAATATAGTGGTCGAACCTCACTCATTATATACCTGCTCCCCTTCCCTTCTCAAAGATGCCAAAGAACTTGCCGATGAATACAACGTTCCCCTTGCAACACATTTCCTCGAAAACAAGGGAGAGGCACAACAGCTGAAGGAAAAACTGGGTAAACGGGCGACTCAATTCCTGGATGAAATTGGGTATCTCAATGAGAGATTCTTTGCATTTCACTGCGTTGCCATGGACGACGAGGATATTAAGATCTTCGCAGACAGGGGTGCTAAAGTTGTTCATAATCCCGAGAGCAACATGA
>Ga0307990_1002005_pt1 | contig 16623 bp, 14 predicted proteins | sample EllFjometagen129_FD_203168 | JGI IMG/M metagenome (GOLD analysis project Ga0307990, IMG submission 203168) | Marine microbial communities from Ellis Fjord, Antarctic Ocean - #129 | ecosystem: Environmental > Aquatic > Marine > Unclassified | place: Southern Ocean | collected 2014-10-08
TGTAAGTCATTGGCATATAAATTCATTGAATAAATGGAAGGGGGATTCCCCCTTCCATTGAATTAGTGGCTTATTGACCAGGGAACACCAACGCGTGTGGGTCGCCGTGACATTCTAAGCAACCATTGAACTGATCTAGCATTGCTTTACTATGTGGCAAACCGTGACACTGCTGGCAATTAGGAACATTGCCATGGGTCTTGGTGTGGCAATAGGAACATTGCAGTGCAGCGTGCTTTTTGTGGGTAGTTTCCAGACGGGTAGTAATGCTGGAGTGGCAACCGGCACAAGCTGAATTAGGTGTTTCTTCACTGTAACTTATTTGCTTTGGTTTATGCACCGGATGGCATCCCATGCAGCTACTGTTGTCAATAAATGCTGTGTGTGGTTCGGCATGACATTCAGTACAGTTTGGCACATAACCGTGGCGACTATGGTGGCAGTCGCTACATTGGATTTTGCCATGGGCGCTTGGATACTCTGTAATTTCAGCTTGTTGTGGCGCATGGCAGTTGCCGCAGTCTTTTTCTAGGGTAGTCATATTGACTAGCCCGGCAATAGGAGCATGGGCATTGCCGTGGCAACTTAGACAGGCTTTGAACTCAGCACCATGGATCTCGCCGTGACAGGTTTCACAGTTAGGGACTTCATCTTTCCACGCTTTATCAGGTCGATATGTATGGAAAGTTTCATGGCAAAAACGACATTCCAGTTGGTGCTTGCCCCCCGTGTCACGAACGGTATTGAATACCGATTCGTGACAGCGTGCACAATCTGTCGTTGTCAGCTGGACAATTTTTTGTTCATAAGGGTTAGCAGCCTTTTCACTGACCACAACTCTTTCTTTACTGCCAGCTTCAGCTACTGCGGTGCCCATAGCTGTTGCGTTTGGTTCAACGCACCCCCAGAGGGAGGTCAATAGTCCGACCACCATCAACCCAATCGTATAATTTTTAAATCTGTTCATAAGGCTCCTCTTTTTCTTTGGTTGCATAGACAATGAAGGTCTCTATTTTTCTAAACCGTGAGCATCAATGTGGCACTTTAAACAGTCAGGGAACTTATCGTGCAAAATTGCTGCATGTGGCGCACCGTGGCAGGTTGTACACTGAGGAATGACTTTGTGTTGCGACTTGTGGCAGTAAGCGCAACTCAGATCACGGTGGAGTGTCGTACCATTATTCAGCAGTGTAGTTTCCGTCTCATGACATCCTGAACAGAATGAGGATGGAATTGTTTCCGGGTATTTGACCACTGTAGGCATGTGTGGTTTATGACACTCGATACAATCTTTGTATTCCATCTCAGGCGTGTGTGGTTCGTGACACTCCATGCACACCAAAAATTTACCATGCTCTAAATGGCACTCTTTACAATCCAGTTCGCTATGTTTACTGGGATAATCGGTTAACTGTTTGCCCTCGTTATCGTGACAGCTTATGCACACCGGTTTTACCGTATCTACCTTGTCAAAGTCGATTTCAAGCGGGTAGTGGGGGTGGTGGCAGGTGGTACAATTTTCAATTGCATAATGAGTTTTTTCGCTGGGGTCATGACACATAGAACATGCCGGTATAACTTCAGTTCCTTTTGGTGGATGTTCTACATGACAATCAAGACAGGATACAGCACTGTTGTGCTTGCTGCCCCGGTTGGTTACTGTGTCAACGATCTCGTCATGACATTTAAGGCAATCATCGGTTGCCAAAGGTGTAGGTGTCGCGCCCGCAACACCGGCGAATAGTAGCAGCACCAAGCTGCAAAGAAATATCCTTCCGTTTCTCTCCATGTTTTTCCTCCTGAAAAATTAACAAAAAATGCTGTTATGCCAGCAAAATATTAGTTCTGATCCGTGCTGGATGTGGTTATGGCAAAAATCTGTACGCGATTGTTGAAAGTGTCGGCAACATAGAGCGTACCGTTGTTGTCAGTGCATACCGCACTCGGGTAGAAAAAGTAACTTGGTGCATTGCCTTTACTGCCGATTTCGTAGAGCCACTTACCGGAACTGGAGTAAACTAACACTGTGTGGCGCAAATAATCTGATATATATATGCGCTTATTCTTACTGTCTACGGCGATTGATCGTGGTCGCGCCATTTTTCCAGTGTCACCACCTTTCTCTCCAAAACTGAATACAAATGATTCTTGATAATCATATACAAAGACCCGCCCCATCTCCTCGCTGAGAAAATATAGCTTGCCATCGTGATCTTTAGCCATAGCATCAATGGAAGCTGGATCTACTATTCCCAATATTTCCTGGCGGGGAACAATCTGGCGCTGGAAATGCCAGTTTTTATCAAAAACACTTACTCCCAATCCATTGTTGTACAACACGTAAAATGCACCGTTTAAGCCAAGCATTATTTGTTTAACGGTTAAATGATTATTTTTGTTGTCTGGATTTGACAACATTAAATCTTCAGCCGGGAAAAAAGCATTATCTAGAACATGAATGCATCCAGATGGATGATCATTGTTGCTACCGCAACAGACATATAGCTTGGTGTTATGGCGCATCACCGAGATAATGTTGTGCAGTCCACGACCTCTACCAACCTCATCAATCGGGAAACCCTCACGATTAAAAATAATAAGCTGGCTGTTGCCTGCATCGACGACGTAGACATCTTCAGTGTCTGGATCGAAAAGGAGTGCCGTAGGGTAGGAAAGTTTTTTTTCGTCTGGGTCTTTATCTAGGATCGCAAGCAGTCGTACAGTGTCTGGACTTTGTTTAGCCCATGCTTGTATGGCAAACATGCTCATGAGCATGCTTAACACTAGGGATGAGCAAAGCAGCACCGATAAAAAAGTTTTATTTTTTTGTGAAATAAAGTATTTCATTCTTATCTTCAGGTATAAATGTTCTTGTTGGTGGGCTATATGCCCCAGTTTGTCAATAATAGGGTGAGAGTTATCCCCCCATTATCGTGTAATATTCAATTGCTGGTATTGTCCTAACTAGTCATTCGCTATCTCCCTGTTGGAGGTAGGGTATTCGCCCAGTTCTAGCTACTGGTGCGAATTAGATGTAGAATCAACAAGATAAAACGTGACTAAACAGCAAAACCTAATAATTGTGGTTAGTTTTTTGCACTGATACCTGTAGTGCTAAGCTCGACCATCTGGATAGGTGTTCTGCAACAATGAAACCAATCTTATAATTTTGGTAAGAATTCGGGATGTGGAGAAAATACCATGCAGCAGGAACGCATTTTAGTTGTTGATGACGAGAAATTGATCAACTGGGCTTTGGTCGAAATGCTCGAAGCCGCTGGTTACTCGGTTGCGTCCGCTGCGGATGGCAGGCAAGCGCGAGAACAGTTCCAGCTATTTCAACCGGAGATGATTTTGTTGGATATCTCTTTGCCAGATGCTAATGGCATGGACTTGCTGCAAGAATTTAAAGAAGCTGATGAAAATCTGCTGGTAATGATGATAACGGCAAATGCAGATCTTGACTCTACAGTGAAATCGTTGAAACGTGGAGCTGATGAATATATAGGTAAACCTTTTAATCTGGACGTTGTAGAGCACCGCGTTGCCCAGATTTTTGAAAAAAAGCAACTGAAGCAACAGACAGATAGTGCTAAAAGAATATTACGCCGCCACTGTGATTTTGATCAATTGATAGGTTCATCAGAAAAGATGATTGATGTTTTCAAAATGACCAAAGTGTGTGCTGAAAGTGATTGCAAAACTATTTTGATTCTGGGTGAAAGTGGCACCGGGAAAGAACTGGTTGCTCGGGCGATTCATAATCATAGTGTTCGCAGTGATGCACCATTTGTCGATGTTAACTGCGCGGCTATTCCAGAAAACCTATTGGAAAATGAATTATTTGGTCACGAAAAAGGTGCCTTTACCGATGCTACCCAACGTGAACAGGGAATTTTTGAATGTGCTGATGGTGGGACGGTATTCCTCGATGAAATAGGCGATATGCCGTTGGTGATGCAAACGAAAATTTTGAAAATAATCGAAACCAGACGCTATCGACGCGTAGGGGGGCGCGAGAACCTTGAGGCTAATGTTCGAATTATTACTGCTACCAATCAGGATTTACTTAAACTGGTAGAAGATGGTCTGTTCCGTGGCGATCTATACTATCGTTTGAATGTTATGTGCATTTACCTGCCGCCATTGCGCGAACGGATAGATTGTATTCAAAGTTTGGTCGATTATTTTATCAGTCGCCTGAACAGCGAGTATGGTAAACGGGTCAGCGGCATGGACAGTGAAACCATGGCATGTCTAAAACGGTATAACTGGCCGGGAAATGTGCGCGAGTTGCGCAACACCATCGAACGGATGATGATGCTGGATCCATCCAGTGTATTGACCACGCAGTTTTTGCCGCCTGAGATAAAACATCCAGTTCAGCATGGTGATAAAAAGATTCTCGCCAGCAATCTGGATACGCCTAATGGTGTGCCACAGCTGGATATAAACTTGCCCCGCGAAGGGATAACCTTGGAAGAGGTGGAAAAGGTGCTGATTCAGCAGGCCTTGGAGCGCTATAATGGTAATCAGACCAAGGCGGCTAACTGCTTGGGAATGAGTCGGGATACCATGCGCTATCGGATGAAAAAGTTTGATTTAAGTTAATGGGAAATATGATGATAAATTGTTCAATATCTAAAATTAGCCTTATTGGATTTATATTGTTATTTGTGGCATCAATAGACGATGTCGTTATTGCTGAAACTGGTGATTACGCAGCTTCTGCACATGGTCAATATGTAAATCGCAATGGCATGCCAGCTGCTTATGCTGTTGGCAACTGTGCTCATTGCCATGAACAGCATGGAACTATAGGTGGTGGTAGTGATGAGCCAGATCCTGGTCTTACCACGCCGTTCTCATTTCTTGCATTTTCTGGGAGCCCCGTTCCTCCAGCAAGTTATACACAGTATACACAGACGAATAATTTTTGTTTTTATTGCCATTGTAGTACCGGGGCTACTAGTGTTCAGGTGGACGGTATAACCAACCTTGATTATGCAGCAACTTTTGGTGGATATATTACTGATTCACCTAATGGTATTCTTGAGGCTTTTAATTCTACTGGTTCAAGGCATGACTTGCAGTATATCTACGAGTATGTAGAGGGTACTGGAACCTATAGTCAGCCAAATGATTTCCCGTTTTTCACTGCGCAGTCTAATCCATGTATCGCTTGTCACAACCCCCATTTGGCTAAAGCGAACCGTTCCATTCCTGCGGACCAAACATTGTCAGTTTTGTCACTTGCCACTGATCATGACGATTTATATGGTGACGGAACTGCAGGTGATGGTTCCAGTGAACGGATGAGTGACTTTGCTGGCACTAAATATCAGGCGCCATACTATTATGCCTTAACTTCTACCTTTGAGCCTGGTGGAGATGCAACCCAGGATGGAACTAACCTTCCTGATTACAATACTTTTTGTCTGTCTTGTCATGACAATAGAGTGCCTACTTTTTCTCATGTTAACCATTTAGATGGTACAACAATATCTTATATTGAAAAAATTAACTGGAGCATTACCGGTGATTATAAAATAGGGGATATACACGGTAAAGCAATTCCAAAAGCTGTAGTGACCCATTCTCCATATGATATTACTTCTGGAGGTTATATACTCTCCTGCTTGGATTGCCATGAGGCCCATGGTTCACCAAATGCCTACCTAATCCGACGAATGATTAATGGTAAATCTCTTAACTCTACTGTATCTGTCGGAGATCATGATCGTGGTAATCAGTGCCGTCAGTGTCACAAGGATGATTATGCATTAGCAGCCGATAACCCCAACGATAATCTGATAAATAGTTGGAAAAATACGCATCATGGTGGCGGGAGTGCAAATCCATATGTACCCCAACTGCACAAAACAGATACTTCTAATAATTGTGAATATTGCCATGGAGCAGCCATGAATAGTAGCTCATTGTTTCCCATAGCTTGTGAGAATTGTCATTTCCATGGTTCTTATGTGGATGAAAATGATAAGCATACTACGATAGGTCAGACTAATGGGGTAAAGTATATTAAGCCTGATCAGTTGCCATATCAACGTAAAACATTCTGAATCTTCTTATCACCCGAGTCGTTTCAGCTCAGTCATCTGGTTATTGCCATCAAACGTGAGCAAAAAACGCCCACTGATGCCATCGTGGGTGAGGAAAGGGCGTAGATGCTTTGCCGGTAACTTTAAGCTGCGCCCATCTTCAGCCACAATGTTCACCCAGCTGGCAACTCCCTGATAAACTTTGAGGTATTGTTGAGATGAAATTTTCACGTTAAAGATAAGCTGATTCATTAAATAATGCCTTGCTGAATAACCATTCTTTATGTCCACAGCCCTTGTGGATAACTGCTGGAAAACTCATTGAACACTGAGCTAACATGCTTAATTTCCGATTGGTTTTGCTAAATGCACATAAATTAGGCAATTAATTAAAACTAAACCATATCAAGTAGTTACGTTTATGATTTGTTATCACACTAGCGATAAATCAATCATCATATCTGTTTATTGTTGTCTTTTTGGTGTTGTGTTTGCAGCGTTTATATGTACTAGTTTTTAGTGTGTTGTATACATTGGCGCAAGCACTCCAACCCCTGTTCAATACTTATACTTGGAGCAAAACCAAAATCATTTTTAGCGGCGCTGATATCAAACCAGTGCGCAGTAGATAATTCCCTGGCTAAAAAGCGCGTCATGGGCGGTTCGCTGTTTTTTTTCAGCAGCTTGTAGCTATATTCCAGTAACCCACCCATGGCGTAAGCTAACTTAATCGGCACCATACGCGTCACGGGTGGAATGTCAGCGCAGGCAAGGATGGCATTGACAATATCCCATAAATAGCGCGGATCATCTTGAGAGATGAAATAACACTTACCTGCAACCTTGCTACCAACACCCAATTGCTGTGCTGCCAGAAGATGTGCCTGCGCAGCATTGTCGATGTAAATACAATCTACCTTATGGTCAATTTTGCCAATGCGCCTTAATTTACCGGCGCGACCCCGTTCAATGATGCGCGGAGTGAGATGATTATCTTCCGGTCCCCAGATAAGGTGGGGACGCAAAGAGACTGTAGCTAAGGTGGCATCGTTTGCCGCAATGATGCGCTGTTCAGCTATCGCCTTGGTCTGCGGGTAGGCGGTGTGATAATGGACAGGATACGGGAGCGCTTCATCCAATCCTTCCATGGATTTTCCATTAAACACCACGCTGGGTGAGCTGGTGTAGATGAGTTTTTTTATCCCCATAGTGCGACAGGCATTAATTACATTTTCGCTGCCGACAACATTGGCGCGGTAATACTCGGCGTAATCACCCCATATCCCTGCCTTTGCCGCAACATGAAAAACTGTATCACAGCCAGTTGCAGCCAGTTCAACCTCTGTATAATTATTTAAATCACCAATGAATTGTTTTGCCCCGATTGCCTCGAGTTTAGGATAATGGTTACGCGCTAAGGTGTGCACCTCAATGCCAAGTTTACGCAACTGCTTAACAATAGCGAAACCGAGAAAACCGCCACCACCGGTAACCAGTGCCGTTAGGATATTTTTTTGCTGGTCCATAGCGCTAATTTTTCACGGAATATTTTGGCATTGTGGCGAATATCCACCGGAAATGCGGGATGAAATAGGAATTGTTTAATTGCCTTGGTGTGGGGAAATTGTTGCTGAATTTTACGTAAATCAGCCTCAATATCTTTTTGGGTAGTTATGTCGGCCTTTTTCAACAACTCCACGCACAATACTGCCTGTTGCCTGCCGGGAGTGCCAACACCAACAAGTGCCGTACGATAAACTTGTGGATGGGTGTTGAATACGCCTTCACACGGAATAGTAAACAAGGTTTCTGTAGCAGTTTGTACCCGATGCGTTTTACGCCCACAAAACCAGATTTTACCTTCATTGTCGCGATAAGCGACGTCGCCCATGCGGTGATAATAACCACCATCAGCTGTTGGAATTTTGGCGAGCGCGGTAGATTCAGGACGATTGAAATAACCTGCGGTAACCTGCGCTCCTTTGACGGCAATTTCACCGATTTCCCCATCTTTAATACCCAGCTCATCTCGCCATTGGGCAATAGGCTGGTCATCAATAGCAATAATCTGCACATCTAGTTTATCAACAGGCTTGCCAACGCAGATTCCTTTGCCGGAATCAGTTAACTGGCGGGTATGCTTTAAGATAGTGGTGCTACTGATGGAACACACCGGCAGTGCTTCAGTGGCACCGTATGGGGTGTAAATTGGTGTGTCACTATTGAGCAAAGAGCTGAATTGTTGCAACACTGTTGCCGGTACCGGGGCACCGGCAGAGATTATCCGTTTCAGAGTTGGTAAACTCCGTTGCTGTTTTATCCCTGCTGTAGCCACGCGGCGCAATAAAGCTGGGGAGCCGAACATATTGGTAATGCCGAAATTATCTATAGCTTCAAAAATGCGCTGGGGATTCACCTGTGCCGGTTTGGTAGCATCCATATCGGGGATTACTGCAGTCATACCTAATGCGGGAGCAAATAAAGCAAACAGTGGGAAAGTACACAAATCTATTTCACCAGGTTGAATCTTATAGAGCTGCTGTAATGCACTGATCTGGGCATTGAAATTTGTATGGGTGTAAATGGCCCCTTTAGGTATTCCGGTGCTACCACTGGTAAACAAAATAGCTGCCGTTGCGTTTGCAGCTGGCTGGTGACAAGAGAACTCAATATTAGCAGGAGTCTGGTGGGTCAGCTGGGGCAAACTGAGGCAGTCTAGCAGGCAGTAGCGTGACGGGCTAAATACCAGGTGGAGAGATTTTTTCCCCCAGCCCAACAGTTTGCGGGCAATCTGAGCTTTGGTGATACCGATAAAGACTTGGGGTTGTGCTTCTTCAAGGCAGGTCTTGATGTTTTTTATCCCCATTCCAGGGTCGATGAGAATGGGTACTGCACCCAGCTTGAACAGGGCAAAGGTGATGGCGAAAAAATCGAGACCAGGTTTGACCATGAGCACGACTCGTTGCCCGCACTTAACTCCATTTTTTACTAAGGTATAAGCAATACGGTCGCTGTGTGCATGCAATTGGGCATAGGTGTAATGGGTGTAACTGACATTGCCTGCTTTATCTCTGCCGTGAGGAAAGATGACTGCCATGGCGTAGGGCATCTGCTGCGCGCGCTCGGCTAGATAGCTGGCAATGTTGGTGGTCAATTGTGCGGGCATAATTAATTAACGCTGGTGGTGCGGATAAAATCACAGATTAACGGCACTACTTCGGATGAGCAATCTTCCAGAATATAGTGACCGCCATTACGCCAGGTTTTTACTAGCGCAGCCGGAAAATGTTGTCGCCATTGCGTGAGGAAGTGCTGGTCAAAGACAAAATCTTTTTCACCCCAGCAGATTAACATGGGAACATGGGCAAGTTGTTTCAGTGATTGCTCCACACGACTGACCTCGTCATAGGCCGGGTCGGTTGGGGACAGGGGGATATCTTGCACAAAGCGTAAAGTGGCAATGCGGTTGCGCCAGCTGTTATACGGAGCAGTGTAGGCATAGCGTAATGCGCGGGGCAGGGGATTTTGTTTGCAGCCCACCCATGAGGCGACGTAGCTGAAAACATTACCAGCGCGCACCAGAAAAGTACCTACTGCCGTATCGCGGCAGATTTTTAGACTCAGTGGCAGTGGTTTATCCTTGGGCAGGTGAAAAGCACCAGTATTGAGGATCACCAGTTTTGCAATACGTTCGGGGTATTTTGTGGCGTAAGCCATACCGATCATTCCCCCCCAATCATGTACCACTAGGGTTATGTTCTCTTGGATGTCTAATGAATCCAGCAGCTGTTCCAGGTCAGCCACACGTCTGGTGAGGGTGTAATCATACTGGTTATCGTTAGGTTTATCCGATAAACCACAACCTATGTGGTCGGGGACGATAACCCGATGGCTGCTGCTCATTTGTAAGGCTAGATGGCGATAGTAAAAACTCCAGCTCGGGTTGCCATGTAACATTACTACCGGATCGCCAGTGCCAGCATCCATATAATGATAATTGATGCCACCGGCCAATTGTAAAAACTTGCCCTCAAAAGGTAGTAAGCGTTTCACCATTCCACTCCCAGCATCATACAGTTTAAGCCACTGCCAATGCCCAGCATTGCAACATTGTCACCAGTTTGCAATACATTGCGTTCTGCAGCAATAGCTGCGGTGATGGGCAATGACACCGTGCCGATGTTGCCTAAGTAAGGGTAAGTGCTAAAGTCTTTGTACGCAGCAATGTTCAACTCTCGCAAAATAGCTTGTTGATGCGCTGATCCAACCTGATGACAAATAACCCTGTCGATGTTATCAACTTGCCAGTTGAATGTGTCTAAAAACAGCTGCCACGTTTGCTTGCCCAACTCCACCCCGTGGTGCATCACGGCAACAGCATCGGTATTCATGAATTGACGCAATTGATCCAGCCCTTTTGATTCCACGCCCCAGCGACACAACTGATGATGCCGTGGTTGCGCCATAGTTACTCCACCTAAAAGACGATGACTTTGGGGACTGGCGAATGAATTATCTGTCAATACCACGGCGACGGCACCAGAACCACCGGTTAGTGTGGCAATGGAACGGGCAAAAAATGCCATTTCATTTTTAGCCAACATGCGCCTGATAGTGGTTTCGTTAAGTTCACGCGCACTTTCGCAGGAGACCACCATGCCAGCCCGAATTTGACCAAGCTCAATTCTGTTGGCGATGTCGAGGATACCGTTCATGACTCCAAGGCAGGCATTGCTGATGTCATAAATCATAACTTCGCCAGCGATACCCAAGGCATGAGCAACCCGACATGCAGTAGCAGGTTCAAACAGCTCACGACAGACCCCGGTATAGGTAATGGCTCCGATATCCTGAGCATCAACTCCGGCAGCTGCCAGCGCCTTTGCACCGGCTTGTGCTGCACCCTGAGAGAGGGGCATTTCTGGGTGCCACCACCGCCGTTCACGGATGCCGGTTAAAGCCTGTAATTGCCCGGGGTTAATATGCAACGCTGTGTACAGCGGTGCTAATTGCTGTTCCAGTTCTGCTGAACTGACTACGACAGGTGGTAGTTCATAATTTATGCTGTTTATATAGACTTTGCTGTATTTCATTATCCAACTTTGTACGTGAGTTACTAATTGGTGGAATTTTACTTGGTCGAATATGTTCTGATGGCGTATTTTTCTATGAGTGTTCTGCCGCCGGAATTGAGCCAGCGCACACCAATAGCGACCAAGCGTGATGCGTTTAATTTAGCATAAAAAGCTTTAATTAATACGCTGACCCGTCTGGTTTGTTCCGGTGTCCACTGGTGGGCAGGATGAAGATGCATGTGGTGCAGTAGTTCTTGATCTTCACTATCTTCGGGGTAGCATTGAATGTAATCTATCGCCCATGACAGCATATCCGGGCGTACTCCTTTTTGATAATGGATTGCTTGACCACACAGTAGAGCCGGAATTGATAAATTATTGTTGCGCAACACTATATTTGCCAAGAGAAAAAGTGATTTTTGTTCGCGATTAACCAACATTGCCCACACTCCCAATGTTTAAGTCGTATATCAATATACATCGGGCTGCATAGTGTCAGAAACTCGACCGTGGCGCAAGCAAATTACCGAAAAAATACATTGCCCAATAAAGGTCTATTTGGTAGATTTGCCCGTCGTTACGCCTGTATATATTGAGGTTGTTATCCTCTGTCTATCTGGCATTTTATATTTATTACAGGAGCACTTGTCCTATGCAATGGATTGCATACTTTATCTGGGGAGCCGTAGCTGTATGTGCAGGTGTATTAATAATAAGCTATTTCTATTTGCGCTATATAGCGCAACATCCACCTGTCCCTGAGGGCTTGAGTGTAGCAGATAAACAGGCACAGGTATTGCCATTTGATGAGAAACGTTGGCGGTTGCTGTTAAGCCGCACTCCATTTAATGATGAGGATATTGCTAATAGCGTAACTGAACGTATTGATTGGGCAAAGTCGGTATTCGGTGTTGACCCCGAGTGGTTTCAGGGCGGGGATGTTGCTATGTTTCCCTGTTTGTCATTTCATAATGCTGTTGGTGACAGCATTGATTTTATACGCCAGCGCCTGAATGAAAATCCACAACTACGTCTATATGTTGTGAAACCAGCGGGTATTGTCTTAACCGAATCAGCTTACGAGGCCAGCGTAGTGCTGTGCTTTGCTGCTCCAGTTGTATATGCTGGCAAATCAGCATGGCGTTACTGGCCAGTAAATGTCTGTTGGGAGTGGGGTTATGAACCGGAGCAGATGCAGTGCCGACAAATTATCTATGTTGCTCAGCACAGCGGGTGCGAAGTTATTGGTACCGAACTTGATATAGCGGATATATATTTTCTGCTGGAAAGCAAGCTGATACCTGAACCACTATATACTATTTCTCCAGATCCAACTTTGGACACGCCTGAAGAGCAATGGGATGCTGTGGCACTGGCCAATGCTGGAGAGCCGGTTCCGGGTCAGAGTGAATCAACTTTATCGGCAGCTGATCTACAGGAAAGGCTTAAACTGGCTGGGTGGAATATAAGCTGAGGATGTTCAACTGTTAATCATGTAACTCAGTTCGCGGTAGATCTCTTCCGGATCCCCGCTATTAAGTTCCAGTAGCCGCCGCAGATGGGTGATGCTGTCTGAGTCCATACTGGTAAAACGAAAACCTATGGTGCTGTCATTAAAATGGGTAGCATAGGCTTGAAATTCTAAAAACAGATCACGTCCTTCAAGTGCGATGATAATTGTAACTTCTTGATCGCTGGTAAGCTGAGGCACAGACTCTGGCGGGAATTGGAGCAGCACTCCTTTAAGGGCGATATCCAGCACACGGCAATCTATTACAGCACCAGCGCAATTTACTTGGGCGTTTTCGACAAACTGGACACGGGCATAATTTCTTTTATCTGGCATGTCAACCTCCATTAGCTGTTAATGGCTGGATTCATTGCTGTCACATTTTGCAGAGCATTAGTTGTTGTTTAAATTAATAGCATACATTTCCCCCTGAGTAGAATTACTCTTCCGCTCTGGTTCTGTTCCCCGTATTCGTCATCCTCGCGAATGCGGGGATCCAGAGGTTTTGCATAGATTTCTAGACTCCCGCCTGCGCGAGAGTGACGACCGTTGTGGCGATAGCGGAAGATTAGTGCTACTCAGATACTTTTTTTAAATGTGTTTAGCATCTCAATCTTTAGCGCAGTGCTGGTAAAGCAGGGCGCTACCGACTTCACAACCTATATCGCGGGCGATAACTGGACATTTTGCTTTAAGCAAAAAGAAAATATTGGCATTGCTGTCACTTAAAGTTTCGTAATTGCCTTGTCCTTTGGCAATAATCAGATCCGCTTGATTGAACTTTTCCACAAAATCCGGGCTGCAATATTGCAAAATAGTTCCCGGGCTGTTGTCTCCGTTGTCGATAACTGGCACCAACTCGGTAATGCCAGCTTGTTCAGCATCAACACGCAAAGCGTCGTTAAGGATGGGGCCACCGCGTACGGCAAAGGTGGTTTTATCCAGCGGTAATTGTTGAATTAGTATCTTGTCGAAAATTATTTCTCCGGCATTATCCCCTAAATAGAGAATGTTGTTTGCTTGTTTAATCGCGGCGGCAAATTCGTTAATATCCCCTTGTAGTGGAGATTTTAGCCCTTGTTCAATGCTGACCAGTATCTGCTCGACACTCATGCCGTGATATACACCGTGATCGATACTGTTGCCTGTAATGGCCAACAATACGGCAGCGTACAGTTTGTTGTCTGCCATCAGCACATCTTGCTCTAACTGAGGCAGTAGTTGTAATGCCAACTGTTGATCGCGCTGTTTTGCTGCTAGATATGGATCATCTATGCCGCTTGCTTGGCGAATCAGGTGATGGATTTCACGGGCCATGGCCGGAGGCGACAGATTGAAGTCAATAGTGCTCATTTTGTGCAACACGCAGCGCAGGGTCTCTTCACGGCGCGTTTCATCAAGTTGAACCAACTCCATTACGTTCAATGTTTGTTTGATAAAGCAGGGTATACATTCATAATATGTCAGCATAATTATTCCGTATTGCTTCTCTATTTAACTAAAGAAAAGTGTTTTATTGTGTCATTTGGTTGTTGATAAAGGCTTGGCGCAGATTATCGGTCATGGTGCATTCATAACCATCTAAGCGTGCCAACAACTGATGGCTATGCGCATCAATAAAATCTATATTGGCGCTGGCGCTGTGTTGACTGGCTTTAGTTACCCGACATTGAATACGTGTGCTGCCCGCGGGGAACTGTTCACAATATTGGCGGTAGTGCCCGACAAATGAGGGTAAAGAACCTAAATGTTTTTGAGCAAAACTCCACAGAATCATCATTTGAAAACTGCTGTCCAACACTTGTGGATCAGCAATCCAACTGCTGCGTAATGGGTTTTTCATCCACTGCGCTGGCAGGGGAGCATTTTCTGATAGGGCAATAATGCCTTCACTGTTGTTGCCAACAATTCTGCTGAGCCCTTGCAATTGCGGACCATGGAACAACTGTCCGGAAGAATATATTTCTGTTTGGGAAGATAGCTCTCCACCATCAATAACCAGTGGATCAATATTGGGGCGCTGATCAGTCAGTGTCGTGGTCAGGATGATATCTGCGCTAGCGTGAATGGTGCTATCTTTACCGCTACAGATCTGCATCGGGATAATGAATAAATTTTGCTCAACAGTGGTTGCCCCGTAACGTAGTTCAATTTCCAGTTCGGTGTTGGCGGGTAAAACAATACCACTACGAATTCGCAAGTTGTCAAAACCGGAGAATAATAGTCCCGGGTTGTTGTGCATAGCTCCTTGCGCTAACCACTCAATTTGTAACGCCATAGGTACAACAGCTTTGCCATTTATTACATGATGGCGCAGCACGGGGATGGTGTTACTGCTGATGGTCAGCTGGAGTACTTTATTCGGGAAAACAGCGTTGGCTAGATGTTTAGCTGGTGACTGTTCACCTCTAGGTATAGCGGTAATGTCGTTGTCTTCGTCAGTAGCAGCGTTAGGGGTAGCGCCGAGGATGACAACTTCTACGTTTTCATCACGGTTAGCTAACTCCTGTAGCAGGTATTGCGCGCCGACATGCAGATCAATCACACTGATTCCCTCACTGGCGAACAGTCTTTTCAAGGCAGGAGTCACCATGCCCCCATCCCACGGTCCCCAATTAAAGGAGATAATGCGACATTTGTCCCGTTGCCGTGCCAGAGCTTGAGCGGTCTTATTCAACACTTCATTGGCAACAGCATAATCGAGCTGACCAGCACGCCCGAAGCGCCCGGTAGAGGAAGAGAATAGCGCGATAAAATCCAGATTATCCTCATGTGTTGCTTGAAGTAATGCCTGTAAACCACCTATTTTAGTAGAATAAACCAAATTAAACTGTTCTGTGGTTTTGTCTTCTATTTTACGATCAGCTAGCACCCCGGCACCATGAATTAAACCACGGATAGTGCCCAGTTTGCGCGCTTGGGTAACGGCTAAGTTGACTGCTTGTTCATCGCGAATATCCACGCTGCGATAGAGTACTTGTGAGCCTGTATGTTGCAGACGTTTGATGTTGGTAGATAATTCACGGTTGTTTAACACCTGCAGGCAAGCATTATTCAGTTCGCGCGGTTTTAGCGGTTGTGCTGTATGTTGCATTAACGCTTTTTTGATCGCTGCCTCGTTTGTGGCGCTGGCCAGCCATGCTTCTTCGTTTTCCGGTTCCGAGCTGCGTCCCAGTAACAGTAAAGTTGGGTTGCCTGCTTCAGCCACAGCGTGGGCTACTTCGGCAGTGACCCCACGGGCGCCACCGCTTATCACTACAACGTCATTGCTAGTCAGTGTTAATTTAGGGCTATTGGCTGGCAGGTTCGCTTGGCGCAGTTCAATGGTGTTACGCCCATGGCTGTTGATGGCAACTTCAAGAGGACCGACTGTGAATAGTTCGTTGATTATTGCTTCGGCTTGTGCATTTTCGTCCAGATCGCTCCCTAAATCAACCGCTTTGCAACATACCTCTGGCCATTCATGGCTGGCAGTTTTACTGATACCAGCAAGCCCTCCTGATAGAGGATCGGTGATTAGTGCTTGACGATCAAAACCGGCCATGCCATCGAGGTGAGAAACTGTTATTAAGCAGCTGGACTTGTCAGCACTGTGGTGGTGTAGCGCACTAGAGCAGCGCTGCATTAGCAAGAAACTGTCATTCAAAAAGCGGCTATCGGTACCTATTTGTGGTGCGATTATTACTAGTGCCGCTAATTGTTCTGGCACGGTGTTATGCGTAGGGCTGATAAGCTCTGCCGCATAATTGCGTTGTTTTAATTTATCTACTACCAGGCTGCTGATAGATGAGCAGTCATCGACAACTAAAATTGGTGCATTTGGATTCAAGGATAATTGTTCTGTTGTTGGTGCTATTGGAACAATTTCGATTATTTGACGCTGGAGCTGGGTGTCAGGATTTGATTTTTTTTTTGTAACAGGAACAGCTTCAACGTCTGCATTCCCTGGTGCCGCGCTGACTGTACTACCGACAGAGCT
>Ga0307990_1002006_pt1 | contig 16619 bp, 16 predicted proteins | sample EllFjometagen129_FD_203168 | JGI IMG/M metagenome (GOLD analysis project Ga0307990, IMG submission 203168) | Marine microbial communities from Ellis Fjord, Antarctic Ocean - #129 | ecosystem: Environmental > Aquatic > Marine > Unclassified | place: Southern Ocean | collected 2014-10-08
CAAAAGCCAGCCGGTGAAACCCCACCCGCTGTTTCGCGACTTCGTCGCCGCCTCAATCAAAACCATCTGACCAGGTTTCCCAACATTGGAAAACAGGGTGCTGCGTGATGAAAAATATTTCCAATGATTGGAAAATCCAGACCCCCTTTTTCCAAGGCCTGGAAAAAAGATGAGTTGGCGCCGAGAGGTGGGCGACGGGCGTCATCACGTAGGCTCACTTGACTGGTTAAGCAATTATATATCTGGAATCAGAGTTCCAATCAGAACCAATATGAAAAATAAACCCGCGAACACAACACCGACAATCTGCCACGCTGAACACTTATTATTTAAGGGGTACTCTGGAGCAGACAGCTGATTTAGTTTGTGGATTTCCTTCTGAAGTGGAACTAGTGCAAATACAGCCAGATAACAAACTAGCCAATAAGGGTCTGGAAGCTTGTGCAATAAGGAAACGATAATCCAAATGGCAGATAGAAGACCTGGGCTAAACGATGGATTTGTGCCTGCTTTATCTCCGCATTCTTTTATGTGGGAAAGCAAAGCATGACAGTAAAAGAAACCGAAGACTGCTCGCCAGAACGGTTTAATGTCTGAGCCCGTCCATTCTTTCACGAGTTTCCAGTTTTTGTAGAACCAATAGACATCGTAGATGCCTAATGTCACTATGGAAAGTAGTATCAACTTCCAAGGAGATGTTTCAAAAAACAGTGGCCGGTTGTCAGCTTCAGATTGTCGTGTTGTTTGATTTTCCATTTTATTTTTTATCCATGCTTAACGTCTCGAAGCAGCGTTTGGGAGCGGAGCGACCAATAAGCTGACTTCGCTGGTTCGATGTTTTTTCACATTAGCATCGTGGGTAAAATTTCAGCTCCATCTTTCCCAAACCTGGCCAGTTCCTGCCACATCTCAATCATAGCTTTTGTTTCTGGGAGGTCTGCGAATTGAAGGGTCATAAATAGTCGCTCTCTGAATACAATGTACTTTTCTGTACGAAAAGTAATTCTGAACGTTGGGTTCGGAAGTGTTCCGAGGCCTCTAATTCCAATTTCTCGGTTCACTAAATAATTCCGATAAAATATAGCGTGGTGAGATGTGGTAAATACACTAGTTTTTGAGTATCGAATTAGAAACTCAATCACCTTGTCTTGATCTACATACAACAACTTTTCGTCGAAATACACAGATCCGTTTGTTTCCAATCTCAATTTGTGCTGCAGGTTCCCATCAAGGTATTCGTATTCGAATATGTAGTTTTGACGGGTCAGTTCGTTAACAGTGAAATAGTAGGATGGATCATAATTAAACAACGAACCACAAATAACCTCATCCCGATTCTCAATGAGCCTTTGGATATCAGATTTCTTGTATAGTGAATATTGTTTGAAAATATATCCGATGGAAACCATACACAAACAAAGCAATCCTGTGCTGATTATCAGTGCTGTTTTTTGAATTAGCGGTTTCATATTATTTTATGCAATCGAACGTCTCGAAGCAGCGTTTGGGAGCGGAGCGACCAATAAGCTGACTTCGTTGGTTCGAATTTTATTTAATGTAAGTCACTAAGTGCATGATCTAGTATCTTTTCCCAAGGATACAATATTATGTCTGCTACCATGCATAAGGGATACTTCCACGAGTTAACCAATATTACAGATTTATCACGGAATCTTCCGTGGGGAGGGGTACAAAGCCCGCCGTAAGAGCCATAGAATCCCTTCGGGCCAACAAGGTGAAATTTATAGTACGTATTGCTGTCATATAATAAAATTGGAAGTGTTCCGCCATGGTCTTCTATCATGTCTGTTATAAATGGGTCTCGGTTCCGAACACCGGCCCCGGATGTGCTAACAATTGGGATTGGCTTAAGATGTTCTTGACTGGGAATATCTGGGGGAGTCTTGCGGTAAATTGTCCATCCCTTTTGGTTGTAACCATCAAGAATTGTTAATGGCACGCTAGCCCAATAAATAGGTGCATAGATGACTTGAGTGTCTGTTACAGGTTCACGGGGCCTATATTTGACATACACATGCGATTCAGATTTCCATGCGGCTAGATAGCATTCCGGGGGAGGATCAAATCTGAGTGATAAAGAATGTAGATCTTTTGTTGCGGGACCTACACAGCCAGAGGCAATGCATAGACAAAAAAACAGGGCGATTATATGAGTTGTTTTTTCCATTCTATTATTTCGAATGAGAAGGCTGATCGCCTTTTGTAAAAATGCGATCCAGCCAACTGTTGGCCGAACCAAAATAAATTGACCCGCAAAACCCCTTCTCTGTCGTCCCTGTCTTCTGTTCCTGTAGCCGGTGCAGTCGACGGCGAATACCTTAAAACCGCCGAGACAACGCTCCACTTCGGTACCACCAAGTGGTCGTTGCCGAAGGCACGAAGCCCGGCCCATTATAAGCCGTCAGGCTTTGATAAACTCCGTTTATCACGCCTTCTGGCTAATGTGCCGAAGGCTATTTTAGAGTCTTATTCGCTGACGTCAAGTCGGCGTTTGTTTGGTCACTTTTCAAAGTGTACGGCCAACATAGTTATTGAACACACCACACGTTTTTCTCCGATCACCTTACTCTCCACCCGTATTCTGGCAAGATGTTTACATATTTGTCGCTATTATCGCCTCTTCGAGGTGTTCAAGCACGCGATACGGGGTGCTTATACACATTTGCGTTTAATTCGGGGAAATAATTAACTGGCCTGAATTTCGCCGGATATTGGGAAGGCTCTCCCTGTGCATGGGCATCGTTCAAAACACACACATGCCTTTTGATTTTTTTGAAAAATCTCAGAGACGATATATATACAGCAAGGAACGCAAGCACCCCCCAGACTGCCACCCCTGCCCGTTTCAACTTCATCCGAAATTATTACAAGATAAAAAGCTCCCTCCGTGCATTGGAAGGCTGGGAGTCTCTTTCCAAACCACTGAAGGCAGCGATCCTCGCATTGATTCAATCGGGGCGAAAAAAGAGAAGACCGGAAGCTCTCTTTATAACTCAAGCTTGTCTATTACGTTCTCTTCAAGCCAAATAGGGATATGTTCACTGGCAGGTCGCAACATCTTATCTGTTGTCATTTCGGCAACGAGTTTCATGGTCTGAGAATTGTCGAACAAATACGCTCGATAGGACAACCGCATTGCGGGCAACAGATTCTGTAGCGTCAAAAAATAACGCTTTCGTATTTTATCTTCAGGAACTCCATGCCCGCCCTGAAGTTTCCGCTGTTGAACCCGATCCACGCTGATTTCAGGGGAACTGACTGCGGCAAAATAGAGATAACATTTATAGTTTCTGGCGTTGGCCTTCTTTATGAATTCAAGCTTGGACGGATGCGAAAATACAGTTTCAAACGAAAAGGTCTGCTCTGTCTCTAACAACTGATGACGCAGAAAATCGCTCAAGATAGCGGCCTCGTAGGACTTCGGCTTATCATTGAAAAGAAGGGTATTCTTTTCGATTCGACTCCCATGCAGCAAAGGTGCCTTCTCCTTCAAACCATGCTTAGTCCAGAATTCACGCCACTCCGATTGTTTTGCAACCACTCCAAAGTCAGCCAGAGACAATCTTAAGGATTGACTGACCTGCTGATGCAAATCATCTGGATTAAGATAATGACCAAGATTTATTCGCACATCAGCTTGTTTATAGAGCTGTTTGTAGAGCGAGGATTTCCCAGAGCCATTCGGGCCGGCAAAGATACGAAGGCGACGCATGTTCAAGCGACCTTATAGCGCTTAGCAGAAGATTTGACATAGGCCTTAGATAGCGTTTCAACAACTTTCGTAGTTCCATCAGGCCTATGCTGAACAATTGATTTTCCACTCTGAACCGTATAAGAAACCTTGTTCGCACGCGCCTGTTTTACGGCGAGTGTAGAGGCCGATCTCGCGCTTTTTTTTAAACTCTTTGACACTTTGGTTTCACGAGCCATCTCAAACACTCCTAATTAAACATACCTTAAGATGCTATACTTAAGGGCCTTCGTTGTCCACCTCATTAGCAAATGGTGCCCCGAAGAGGACTTAAACCTCGCTAAACAGCTCTCCCACATCAAATAGCTGTTTGACCACCTGCATGATCATGGAATTTCCTTTTTTCGTCTGAAAAGGGACGCCTAGATTCTCACGTTGCTTCTGTATGTACTCTCTGGAGAAGGATTCTGCTGGAATCATATACTATCTCCACATTTCTGAATTATTTGGACTTGGTATATGTTTTTACAAACCAACGATTACCCTGCGCCTCTGTGCAGTTTTCATCTACTCCTCCCTTGGGTTTGAATTATGCTTTCAGCATTGATTCAAGTCGCTTCTGCTTGTTGATTATCTCGACAAACACCTTGTTTCTGGCTTCAGCATCGCAAATCAAACACAATGTTTTCCAATGATTGGAAAATCCAGACCCCCTTTTTCCAAGTTTTGGAAAAAAGATGAGTTGGTGCCGAGGGAGGGAATCGAACCCTCACGCTGTTGCCAGCGCTGGATTTTGAGTCCAGTGCGTCTACCAATTCCGCCACCCCGGCTGAGTGAGAAGGTGAGAAGATAAGAGAAAAGGAGGAAGGATGAAACCTGAAACTTGAAAAATCCTTCTTTCAGCTTCAAGGTTTTACCCTTGGTCCACCTCAGGTCTCATCCCTCAAGCCTTATCCATTCCTCTACTGCTCGTGCATTTCGTCGTAGAAGGCAATCAGGTCGTTGCGGCTGTCGCTTTCACGCAGTTTGATGGCCGAGCGGGGATGCTCGTTCATCTGGCCGGTGATCATGTACGGCACGCTGTAGCCCCAGTCGATTTCCTTACGCAACGGCACCATCAGCTTTTCGACCGCTTCAATGATCGGGCGTTGGTGGAATTTCGGGTTGCGCAGGAAGCCGAGCAGCAGCTCGGTCGGGCAGTTGCCCGCGCCGCGGCCGAGGCCGTCGATGGTGGAGTCAAGCATGGTCGCCCCGTTAATGGCGCAACAAACCGTATTCACATAAGCCATCTGCTGGTTGTTATGCGCGTGGATGCCGATCTGCTGTCCATGCTCCATGGCACCGAGGTAGCGGCGCATGAGGTCTTCGACCTGCTCGTAGTAAAGTGAGCCGAAGCTGTCGACAAGGTAGAGCATGTCGACGTCCTGACACTTGCCGATCATTTCAAGACCCTTGTTCAGTTCAAATTCCGGAACCGTGGAAATCGCCATCAGGTTGACGGAGGTTTCGTAGCCCTTGTCTTTGGCCATCTTAATCATTTCCAGTGCGGCCGGAATCTGATGGATGTAGCAGGCGACACGGATCAGATCGATCACGCTCTGATCAGCCTGCTCGATGTCGGCGGCGGCGGTACGACCGATATCCGCCATCACACCAATTTTAATTCCAGGGTCTTCATCTCCAAAAAAACGTCTCAGGTCGTCGTCGGTGCAGGATTTCCACGGACCGTACTCATCGGGACTGAAAAGCTTTTTGTCGGCTTTGTAGCCGATTTCCATGTAATCGATCCCGGAAGCCACCAACAACTTGTGGACCATTTTAACAAACTCGGTGCTGAACTGATGGTTATTCATCAGGCCGCCGTCACGAATGGTGCAGTCGAGCACTTTGAGCTGCGGCCAGTAATCAATCGATTCAGAGCTGATATCTTTTTGTTTCGTCATTTTTTTCTCCTTTAAAACTGCGCCGCTCTTCACGGCCTCCATTTTATCCACCATGCGTTTCAGGGCTTCTTCTCGTTCCCCAGTCTGCAACGATTCCGAAAACTGCACCCCATTGACCTTCTGCCGCCAGTAGTACACACCCCCGCGGATTTTTAGATTTTTAATCCCTGTGCCTTCAAATGTACTCATAAGTGCATCACCTAACTGATGCGAAATGATGCGCTTTGAGGATAAAAAGTCAACTCTGCCAGCAAACTATTCGTCCCGAAACAGCCACGAATAAAAATTAAAAATTGCCCACGAATCACTCGAATCAACACGAATACAGATAGAATACCAGTTACCAAAACTTGTTGGTACAAACGTGGCGCGGACACTCTTATCTGCACGATGGGCAGACAGGAGCGTCTGCCCACAACGGGCCATAATGAATACTAATAAGTTTTAACAAACGATATAAGGAGTGAGCGGCGACGCCTCCGCAGTCCTGATTAGTGAAAATTGCCGCTCTCTTTCCACATTCGTGAAGCCCAGCTCGCCTGCGGCTCGGTTCGTGCAGATTCGTGGGCAATATGGATACTGCTTAATTGCTGATAATTAATGGGTTAAGAAAACACCAACACGACAAACTTGGCAACTGCCGAATATAGGTTCAACGAAGGCACGCTGATTAGCCAGATCAGGCAGATCTGCTGTAGGAAACAATCGAATATTCATCGGTCTCTTCGATTATTTCCTCCGGTTCAAAACCTTCCAACCATTTGCAATTGAAGAAAGTGTCACCCTCGACCTCTTTTTTAACCGTAGTCACAAGCAGCTGGTCGCACTGCGAAATCATCAGGTCATAAATCGTCGCGCCGCCGCAGACAATCGCGTCAGCCGGAATGTCAACGGGACTCGAAACGGCGGTTGCCCCTTCAAAACGTGCGTCCGGATTGCGAGTCAGCACAAAGAGCTCGCGCCCTTTCAGCGGCGGCAGACCTTCAAAAGTGGTGCGGCCGACAACGATCTTACGACCCATTGTAGTGCGCTTGAAAAACTGCAGATCGCCTTTGCAGCGCCACGGCAGGCCGCCGTCTAACCCGATGACTCCGTTTTCAGACCGGGCAACAATCGCAATCATTAAACCGCCACCTCGCCTTTGATAGAAGGATGGCATTCATAACCCTCGAGTGTGGCGTGCTGCCACTCCCAGTCGAAGATCGAGTCGTAGCCTTCCAACCTCAGCGTCGGCGGAGCATAGGGCTCGCGCTTCATCTGCTCGTCCAATTGGGCCTTATGATTTGCATAAATATGGGCATCGCCGAGGAACCCAATCAGCTTACCGGCTTTCATGCCACACTCTTTGGCGATCAGCGCCAATAGCAGGGCGTACGAAGCAATATTGAAGGGGATTCCGAGAAAAATATCGCACGACCGCTGGTTCCAGAGCAGATCCAGCACCCCATCGTTACAGAGCAGTTGATAGGAATAGTGACACGGAACCAGCGCCATCTGGTCAAGTTGCTGCGGATTCCATGCATTCACCAGGATGCGGCGGCTGTTCGGGTTGGTCTTCAGAGTCTCAATCGCATTGGCCAACTGATCGATGCCACCGGTAAAATTTTCGGCTCCGAATTCATACCCGCCGTTAAAGTTACGCCACTGGAAACCATAGATCGGGCCGAGGTCTTTTTCCTCAGCCATGGCGTTCAGCGTTTCTTCGTCGTGGCCGTAGGGCACTTTAGTTGGCGAGCACCACTCGTTCCAAATTTTACAGCCGCGCTCCTGAAACCACGATTTATCGGTGACGCCCTTGATGAATCCCTCCAGCTCAACACGCAGGGTTTTCCACGCCATCTTTTTGGTCGTGAGCAACGGGAAGCCATACGCCATGTCGTAATCAATCATACAGCCGCTCACGGAGATAGTATCCGTGGCCGTTCGGTTGGTTTTCTTTTTCCCCTCCCGGAGAACTTTTTCAACAACCTGTTTGTATACCTGATCAATATTCATACTTCAGATGTTTCACCGTTTGTGTTTTCAAAAGAGAAAAAGACGCTAGCACGCCCAGCCGATTATTGAAAATTCCAAACATTGGAAAACATCTTCGCCGCCATGTTATGGCCTCCAATGCTTGGAAAAGCTGACGGGTAAGGGCTCAGCCTTCTTCCAAACATTGGTTGAACAACACAAATCCGACCTGTTGAAAATCATTGCTCCGTAATCTCTCGGCAGGCCCGAAAGATCGGGCTCACGAACTGCGTCGGGGCAGCTATTCGTTTCCCAAACCTTGGAGTGCCACCGAATATCATACCTTTAAAGGTATGATATATTTTTTCATAACATCTCAGCTGCCAAGCATTGGAAAAATGTAACGATCCGAAACGCAGATTCTCTCAAAGGTTGGAAACGCTGTGCCTTTGTGCCGAGCACCTCTACCCCTAGTTCCCTTCGGTACGAAGGCGGGGATCGAGAGCGTCGCGCAGGGCATCGCCAAACAGGTTAAAGGCGAGCACGAGCAGGAAGATGGCCAGCGTCACAAAGGTCATTTCCCACCAGACGCCCTGCCACAGGCGCATGCGCGCGGAGTTGATCATAATGCCCCACGATGGCTCAGTTTGTTCACCTATGCCGAGAAAACTTAAAAACACCTCCGTGCTGACGGCGGCAGGAAAACGCAAGGTGAAGGTAACGATGATGATGTGAGAAACATTGGGCAGAATATGACGGAAGAGAATGCGCCACCAGTTGAAACCGAGCGCCTTGGCCGCCTGCACGTAGGCTTGCTCTTTGTGCTTAATCACTTCCCCGCGGATCAGGCGGCAAATGCCAACCCAGGTGGTCAGGCCGATGCCCAGATAGACTCCGGTCAACCCCCTGCCCACCACCATGGCGATGGCCAAAATGAAGAGTAGGCCCGGGATCGAGGCGAAGGTGGAATAGAGCCAGACGATAAAATCATCAACCCGCCCGCCAAAATAGCCGGCCAGACAGCCGAGAAACACACCGATGGGAATAGCGATCAGTGCAGTGATAATGCCGACCTTGTAAGCAATGCGCGTGCCCTGAATCAACCGCGCTGACACATCACGTCCGAGCGCGTCGGTTCCCATCCAGTGTGCTGCCGACGGCGACTGGTACGCCGCGTCGAGGTCCGTGAACTTATAAAACGGGGTCTGATCCTTGGCCTGATAGTACTGATGAATCACCTCGCCGTAAATCGCGCCGAACGTATAGAGCACAATGATGCCGAGACACACCATGGCGATGCGGTTTTTTCTCAACCGCCGCCAAGCATCGGACCAGAGCGAGTTACCTCGCTCCGGCGTTCTCAGTTCAGAGTTCTCAGTTGTCAGGTTCTCAGCCATTTTATATTTCCCACGAATCACACGAATTTTCACGAATCCGAATATTTTATTATTCGTGCCTATTCGTGTAATTCGTGGGCAGTTTTTAAATTTCTAGTTTCAATTTTCACTTCAATTTCACCCGCGGATCGACGAGGGCATAGCAGATGTCGGTCAGCAGATTGGCAATCACAAATAGGAACGCCCCGATTAAAACAATGCCGCGCACTACATCGACATCCGACGAGTTAATGGCGCTGATGCCGAGGTAGCCAAGGCCGGGGATGCCAAAGAAACTTTCGAGCAGTAGACTGCCGGTGTAGAGAAACGGGATGGCAATGACGACGTTGGTGATGATGGGAATCATCGCGTTTTTCAGCACATGCCGAAACAGGACGCGGCTTTTGCTGACGCCTTTGGCGCGCGCGGTGCGTACGTAGTCGCGGTGCGCTTCGTCGAGCATGATGGTGCGGTAAAAACGCAGGCTGCCGCCGAGGCCGCTGACCACCCCGATCAAAATCGGAAGCGCAAGGTAGCGGTAATTTTCAAAGCCCCACACCGGGAACCAGCCCGCCTTGAAGGCGAGGAAGTACTGCCCCGCCACAATGTAGACCAGATAGTTCACGCTCATCAGTGCGACCGAAAGGATCACAAAAAAGCGATCCACCCAGGTGTCGCGCCAAAAGGCGCAGAAGAGCGACAGCGCAATCGAAGTAAACAACCCGATGATGAAGATCGGCACGGTGAGCATCAGCGACGGCACGATGCCATCGGCCAGCAGTTTGCTGACCCGCTGATTGGTGCTGTGCGATACGCCAAAATCCCAGTGGAAGAGCCGGTTAAAGTAAAAGACGAGCTGTGAGTCGAACGGGTTGCTCATCACACGGCGCAGCTGAATGGAACGAATTTCGACCGGCCCGTCGACTGGGATAATTTTAACGCCATCGGCGTCATAAATTTCCAAACCCTGGAAAACCAGCGTCGTTTTTTTCCAATCCCTGGAAAATCCGAGTTTGCGATCTTCAGGCATTGTCTGCCTGCCGGAGCCTTGGCGAAGAAGGGGGAAACCAGTGGTGCGGCCTTCCATTTCGAGTTCATACTCACAGTCGTCGCGCAGATCAAATTTGAGCGGGATGGCATATTCGCCGCCCTCGGCCAGCACGATCATGCCGTTGGTGTAAGTGACGCCATCGATCTTCTGCCAATCGCCCGCCGTGCGCTCAAAGTCGGAGTCTTCGTAGGCGCGGGTTTCGGTTTTGAAACCGAAAAAAAGCGGTTTATTGAATCCGCGCTGCTCGTCGAACGCTTCGAGTGTGTCGGCCTGCGCGTGCGGGCCGAGAACCTTGAGCGCCGGACTGCCCCCTGCCACGTTGAAGAGAATAAACGTGATCAGGATGACTCCGAACACCGTCGGGATCATCTGCAACGTTCGTTTGACGATATATTTCAACATGTTGATTTTTTCTTAACCGCGAATGACCGCGAATGACCGCGAATTTCAATGTCTGAAAGCCCAGACTTCGTTTTTTTCCACTGTTTGGAAATCCTGTTCATCCTGTCTAAATTCTCTTTGCGTCGGCAGACAGGCTGAAAGCCTGTCCCACTTTACTTTTTATATTCCTGTTTCCACTCGTTCCAGAGCGCGTTGTCGGCGCGGCGGTATTTGACCATGCCATAGGGGAAGTCGTGGTGTTTAAAATTTTTGAGCCAGTTGTGGATGAGCGCATAGCTCATTGGCTGGTTCATAAAAATCCAGGGGCAGTCTTCAATGATGATATCAGCCATCTGTTCGCACAGGCGGTCTTTTTCATCACAGGGAAGCATCACGCGCATTTTTTCGTAAAGCTTGTCGAACTCTGGGTTGGTGTAGTTAGCGTGGTTGGGGCCGGGCGAGACGTTGTCGCTGTGGAAGAGCTGCAGGAAGTTTTCGGGGTCGGGGTAGTCGGCAACCCATCCAAGTTGGAAGAGCTGTCCTTGACGACGATCCATCTTCTCGAGGAAAGCGGGCCAGTTGTTGTAGCTGGCTTTCAGCACGATGCCCGCTTTCGCAAACATGTCGACAAGCAGATCGATGCGCTGGCGGGTGTCGCCGGCGGCGCTGCCGAGTTCAAGCGTGAGTTCGAGGCGGCGACCGGTTTCCGGATCGATGCCGTCCGGATAGCCCGCCTCCGCCAAAAGCTGTTTGGCTTTTTCGAGGTTGTAGGAATAAGCGGTCGGTTCGGGTTTAAAGCCGACCAGCGGGTCGGGAATGGGGCCATACACCGGCGTGATGCGGCCGTTGTAGTATTTGACCATAATGTCGGGGTTGTAGACACAGGAGAGCGCCTGCCGCAGCTTTTTGTTTTTGCCGACGACGGGATCATCCATGTTAAAACCGATGTAGAACAGGTCGAGCGTCGGGCTGGCGAGCAGCCGAATCTTCTGTTCGGACAGTTTTTCGTCGAGACCGCTGTCCTCTTTGATGACCACATCCCAGTTGTCGCGCGAAATGCCGCTGAAGCTGAAATGACCGGAAAGAAACATCATCCACTGGGTGGCCGTGTCGTCGACGACGTACTGCACGATGCGGTCGAGAAACGGGAGCGGTTTGCCCGCATCGTCGAGCAGCCCGGCGGCGCGGTCCGCTTCGGAACCTTCCGAGGGATAGAGTTCCACCCTGCCCGTTTCCACCCATTTCGGATTGCGAACAAATTCGATGCGATAGTTGCGCTTCCATTTGTGAAGCATAAACGGGCCGGTGCCGACCGGATGGTTGACGAGATCGTCGCCGTAATATTCAACCGCCTCGCGCGGCACAGCGAAGCTGTAGTGCATGGCGAGAATCCACAGCAGTTGCGGGTACGGGCCGGTCAGCTGAATCTGAAGAGTACGGTCGTCGAGCGCGCGCAATCCTTCGACCGGCGCGTCGTAGTCGGTCGGTTCGGCGCCCCCAGTGGCAACGCGAAATTCGTCGAGACCCATGATGCGGCTGTTAAAGGCCCAGTAGCCGGCGGAGGCATTTTTGATGTCGGCGATGCGTTGGATGGAATAGACAAAGTCCTCCGCAACCAGCTCGCGGCCCTTTCCGCCCGGGAAACAGGGATCGTCTTTAAAGAAAATGCCCTTGCGGATTTTGAATGTATAGGTGAGGCCGTCTTCGGATACGTTCGGCATTTCTTCGGCCAGCAGGGGAACAACGCGGTACGGTCGATCGAGATAGGAATATTCGAGCAGCCCCTCGTACATCTTGCCGATGGCCATCGACGAGGAAACATCGCCGGATTTGGCGGGGTCGAACCCCTGAATGCGAGCGGTCTTTCCGTAGAGCACCTGCTCACCGGCAAAGCGGAGCTCGTCGAGTTCCTGTCGTCCGCAGGACAGGGTGAGCAGACACAAAAAAACAGCGGAACCCCGGAGGAAAACATTCCATCCATGGTTCCGCTGTTGCATCACGCCGGCCTCCCTTTACTCAGAGGGAATGACAGGAATTCCAACCGGCTGTTCCATCGGAACGGCCGTCGGAGCTACGGCTGGCATGCCCGCGCTATCCATCAGCGATTGATCCGCACTACCCGCAAAGAGCATGCCGAGGATCAGCGTGTTAATTAAAAATGCAATGCCGATGCCGACGGTCGCTTTGGTGAGCACGTTGCCGGCGCGGGCGCCGAGCAGCGAGTCGTTACCGCCGCCGCCGAACGCAAGGCCAAGACCTTCGCTTTTAGACTTCTGCAATAAAATCAAGCCAATCAGTGCAAGACTGCCAGCGGCTTCCAAGATAATCAGTAATGTACGAATAACAGCCATGGTTAATCCTCCGTGGATTTGAAAACGTGGAGCTTAGGCCTTTGCAGCACCTGTTGCCAACCAAATTCCATAAGACGATGGAGTGTTGGAGTACAGGAGTATTGGATTCCAATCATCCACCATTCCCAACTTCCATCACTCCATTCTCCCTACATTCCAGCTTTAATGATGCCTGCGAAGGAGGCCGCGTCGAGCGCTGCGCCACCAATCAGGCCGCCGTCGATGTCCGGCTGCGAGAGAAGTTCTTCCGCATTGGCTGGTTTCATGCTACCGCCGTACTGGATGCGCAGGCCATCGGCCGCTTCCTGGCCGACCATGTCGGCGATGATGCCGCGAATGAACGCGTGCACTTCCTGCGCCTGTTCGGAGGTGGCGGTTTTGCCGGTTCCGATGGCCCAGACGGGCTCGTAGGCAACCACAACATTTTCGAACTGTTCGGCGGTGATGTCGGCCAGGCTGCCGCGCACCTGCGCCTCAACCACTTTTTCGGTGTTGCCGGCTTCGCGGTCTTCGAGTTTTTCACCCACGCAAACAATCGGACGCAGGTTCTTTTCGAGAGCCTTTTTGACCTTCTTGTTAATCCAGAAATCTGTTTCTTTGTAGTACTCACGGCGTTCGCTGTGGCCGAGGATCACGTATTTAACGAACAGCTCTTTGAGCATGGTGTGGGAGATTTCGCCGGTGTAGGCGCCATCATCTTCGGAACTCATGTTCTGGCAGCCCAGTTTGATGTCGGTGTCGGCGATCAGATCGCTAACGGTTTTGAGCGCGGTGAACGGAGGGCAAACGACCGCTTCCACACCGGTGACATCGGCGAGTTCGAGCTTTAGACCTTCGACGAGCGCCACGGCCTCTTCGACGGTTTTGTTCATTTTCCAGTTACCTGCTACAATTTTTTTTCTCATTGAATTCTCCTCTGCTTGTTTAAATGTGTCCCCAAAAATGAGCAGGAAATCTACCGAACCCCGCCTTGATACGCAACGTCCAAACACGGGATAAATCCGCACCGGACGACCGTATAAAGACACGTCAATGACCGCTATCGTGCCTTGTGTTCTGTTCGGGCAATTTGATACGATGCGAGCCCAAGGTCGTTCGGCGAGGCCGAGCCAAATTCTCTTCAGGCGGTATAAATGAAAAAAGTGAATCATTTTGGAGAACAAAGAGCCGGCTTGCTCTGCTATATTGTCGGCATGGTCGTTGTTCTGACGATCTACCAGGTGCTGATTAGCGTAATCGCGCGACTAGAACTCTTCAATGACATCGACCACTACCAGCGATTGGTTCAGGGTTTATCCATCTTCTTGCTGTTCCTGATGCTGGGACTGATGTGGCTGGCGTATCGTCAGTGGCAAAACATCACTCGTGAACACGATCAACTAGAAACCATTCTCGAAAGTATCGGTCCGGACGTGATTATTGCCATTGACCGCAACAACCGGATTCTCCGATGCGGTGGCGCCGTAGAGCAGATGTCCGGCTACAAGCCGGAAGAGGTGATCGGACAAAAGGCAGACATGCTGTATTACGAACGGGAAGGCGGCGGACAGGGTTATGAAATTCAATCGGCGATTCAGCAGGCCGGATTTCATCTGGGCTATGCCACCGGACGGACCAAAGACGGCAAAGACTACCTCCTTGAAATTCAAACGTCCGGCCTGCTCAGTCGCAACGGCGGAGCCGTTCTGATTCTGCACAATTTAGACGAACGGCGGCACGCCCGGATCCAATTGCAACGACGGTTCAAGTTGGAGGAAACCTTTGCAGACATTTCAACAGCGTTTCTGCGCACCAGCCCGGAACTGTTCGGAAATGCCTGCCTGACCGCCCTCGAACGGACAGCCCAAATCTTTGATCATGAGTCCGCTAGCGTCGGCTTTTTTGACGCACAGGGCCGCAGCACCCTCCGCAAATTCTGGATCTGGCCGGAAAGTCCGGAATCATCCGATCCGGCGTTCACTGAAGCTCTGGCAAAAGCCGCCGCCGCCATAAAAAAAGAGGAAAAAATTGCATACCGCTTTCCGCAGGATCTGGAGACGGCGCCTGGCCCGCTGACCGAGCTGCATAAAAAATGGGATATCACCTCACTCGTGCTGTCGCCCATGCAGCTTCAAGGCCGGGAATTCGGCTTTCTGGCCCTGTTTTCAAAACAACGAAAACTCCGCTGGGCAGCGGAGGACAACAGCAGCCTGCGAGCACTCACCAGCACCTTCCTGACCGGTGAGCTCAGCATGCACGCGGCAGAACTTCTTCCGGACGCCACGGAACTCCCGCCTGCAGTGCAAGTTGCTGAGGACAATCAACCCGAAAACTAAAAAAGCCCCCGGCGCGAACCGGAGGCTTTTGATTTTTCCAACCCTTGGAAAATGTCTATGCCGTCAGGCTATGACTTGTCGGTCAGGGCAACGATTCCGGGCAACTGTTTGCCTTCCATGAATTCGAGGGAGGCGCCGCCACCAGTGGAGACGTGGCTCATCTGATCAGCCACGCCGGACAGGTTGACCGCGGCCACGCTATCACCACCGCCGATGATGCTAATGCTGTCGGATTTGGCGACCGCTTCACAAACCGCAAAGGTTCCCGCCGCGAACGGAGCCATTTCGAAACAGCCCATCGGGCCGTTCCAGACGACGGTCTTGGCACCAGCCACCTCCGCACAGTAGGCTTCGATGGTTGCCGGGCCGATGTCGAGGGCCATCCAACCATCTTCGATACTGTCGCCGACCACTTTGGTATTCGCTTCGGCGGAGAACGCATCAGCCACCATATTGTCGGTCGGAAGCATCAGCTTCACGCCTTTGGTTTCGGCCTGTTTGAGGATTTCGCCGGCGAGTTCCACTTTGTCGTCTTCCACGAGGGATCCGCCGATGGCTTTGCCCTGCGCTTTGTAGAAGGTGTAGGCCATGCCGCCGCCGATGAGAATCGCGTCGCACTTGTCCATTAGATTGGTGACCACATCGATTTTACCAGAGATCTTCGCTCCACCGATGATGGCGACAAATGGTTTGACCGGATTTTCGAGCGCTTTGCCGAGGTATTCGATTTCTTTTTCGAGCAGGAAGCCGGCGGCGCACGGGTCGATGTATTTGGTGACAACGGCCATAGAGGCATGCGCGCGGTGCGCAGTGCCGAAAGCGTCGGAGACGTAGACATCGCCAAAGGATGCGAGTTCTTTGGCGAAGGCGTCCTGTTCTTCCTGCGTACAGCCTTTGCCCTCTTCCTCTTTATAGAAGCGGACGTTTTCAAGAACGAGGATTTCACCGGCTGCCAAGCCGTCGACCAGAGCTTTCACTTCCGGGCCGATCACGTCGGGGGCCAGCGTCACGTTGGCGTCAACCAGCTCGGCGAGGCGGTCGGCTGCGGGTTTGAGGGTGAACTCCATGTTTTTTTCGCCTTTCGGGCGCCCGCAGTGGCTCATCAGAATAAGCGAGCCGCCGTTTTCGAGAACATAGTTGATGGAAGGCAGCGCCGCGGTGATGCGGGTATCGTCGCCAACCACGCCGTCTTTCACCGGCACATTGAAGTCTACGCGCATGAGCACCTTTTTGCCCTGCACATCCAGATCACGAAGCGTCATTTTGTTCATAATAGAATCTCCCTGTTGATTAAAATTGAGCCCCGAATATAGAGAAAACAGACATGGAGTCAATCATAGGGCGAGAGAGAGATTAGGACGTTAGCCCCTCATAATCTTAATCCTAATCGTAATCTTAATCAGGAATCTGTTTTCCAACCCTGCACAGTCACAAACCAAGTGCAACAACTGGCGGCATGGTTCATCCTTCGAGTGTTTCGAGCAAGAAGCACAACAAAAGGAGGAACCGATGCCGCGCAGTTACGAGCAACTTAACA
>Ga0307990_1002007_pt1 | contig 16614 bp, 9 predicted proteins | sample EllFjometagen129_FD_203168 | JGI IMG/M metagenome (GOLD analysis project Ga0307990, IMG submission 203168) | Marine microbial communities from Ellis Fjord, Antarctic Ocean - #129 | ecosystem: Environmental > Aquatic > Marine > Unclassified | place: Southern Ocean | collected 2014-10-08
TATTGCAGCAAGTGGAACATCACCAATAACTTATCAGTGGTACGATGGAAGCGGAGCAATTACTGGTGCTACAAATAATTCATACTTAATTTCGCCTGTCAGTGCTTCAGATGCCGGCAACTATTATTGTAAAGCTACAAATACTTGTGGAAACCAAAACAGCAATACAGCTGCATTAACTGTAAATTCAACTGTTTCCATAACATCTCAGTCAGGAGATTCAACCAAATGCTCCGGAAGTGATATGCACTTTAGTATAACTGCAACAGGTACAGCTCCGATAACATATCAATGGTATAATAATAGTGGAAGCATATTCGGTGCAACTTCAAATTCATATACAAAATCAAATATATCATCTGCAGATGATGGTGGATATTATTGCGTTGCAACTAATAACTGTGGTTATGCGACAAGTATTACAAAAAATTTAAGCGTAATTAGTTTACCTACCATTGCCTCTCAATCAGGAAACGATACTGTTTGTGTTGGACAAAGTGCTACATTCAGTATTACTGCTTCCGGCACTCAACCTTTATCATATCAATGGTATAAATCAAGTAGTGCAATCAATAATGCAACTAACAACACTTATACTATAAGTTCAGTTACTGCTAATGATGCAGGTAGTTATTATTGTGAAGTTACTAATTCATGTAGTAGTATTAACAGCACTTCGGTTTCATTATTAGTAAATATTCCTGTTTCAATAGTTTCGCAAACAGGTGATTCTACTAAGTGTGCTGGTGATAATATGCAGTTCGGGATTACAACTACAGGAACAACACCAATTACTTATCAATGGAATAATAACAACGGAAGTATTTTTGGAGCAACAAGTAATACTTATACAAAATATTCTGTTTCAAATGCTGATGCAGGAAGTTATTATTGCGTAGCTTCAAATCTATGTGGCAATACTCAAAGTTCTAATAAAGTTTTAACTGTAAATACAGCTCCTATAATTTCATCTCAAACTACAAACACAACTTTATGCGAAGGTCTTGGTATGACTTTTAATGTCAATGCAACAGGTACTTCCCCATTAACTTATCAATGGTATAAAGGTACTACTGCAATTACAGCAGCTACTGGAAGCAGTTATTCAATTAGTTCAGTTGCATCTCCTGATTCAGGAATTTATCATTGTGTGGTTTCTAATTCCTGTGGTACAATAATAGGTAGTAATATTACACTTGTTGTTAATGCTCTACCTGCAATAACAAATCAAACTTCCAGTTCTACAAAATGCTCTGGTCAAACAATGGTATTTAGTATTACAGCAACAGGAACAACTCCATTAACTTATCAATGGTTCTTTAATGGTGATACTATCTTAAATGCTACAAATAATACTTATAATATTTCAACTGTTGATACATCGCATGTAGGAATATATTATTGCGTTGTTACAAACTCATGTGGAACAACTCAGAGTAATAATATTTCACTAACTGTAAATGAAGCTCCTGCTATAACTTCTCAATCAGGCAATGATATTAAATGTGTTGGGCAGAGCATGACATTCAATGTTACTGCAAGCGGTACTGCTCCCTTAACATATCAATGGTATGATAATTCAGGTTTAATAACAGGTGCTACAAATAATATTTATATACTTAATTCTGTTGACACATCTGATGCAGGAACTTATTATTGCATTGTTACAAACAGTTGTGGCACGGCTCAATCAACTTCTAAAATTTTAACAATAAATTCTCCGGCAACAATTACTTCTCAATCTTCAGGTGCTACAAAATGTGAAGGAGAAAATATGGTATTTACAATAACTGTTTCTGGCACCTCCCTTATTATGTATCAATGGTATGATAATTCAGGTTTAATAACAGGTGCTACAAATAGCAGCTACACAATAAATTCAATTACTGCTGCAAATTCAGGAAGTTATTATTGTATTGCTACTAACTCATGTGGTTCTGATGCTAGTAATCTTATTATTCTTACTGTAAATACTGCTCCTGTCGTTACACAGCAATCACAAAATACTACTATTTGCTCAGGACAAAATGTTGTATTCACAACAACTACATCGGGAACAAGCCCGATAACTTATCAGTGGTATTATAATAATGCACAAATTTCTGGTGCAACTAACGGCATTTATATTATTCCTTCTGTTGATACTGCAGATGCCGGTAATTATTATTGCAAAGCAACAAATCTCTGTGGAGCTGATTCAACAACAAATATTTCTTTAACAGTAAACAGCCCTATTACAATAAATTATCAATCGGGTGATTCTTCAAGATGTGATGGTAAAAGTATGACATTTAGCGTTCAGGCAAATGGAACTTTACCTATTACATATCAATGGTTTGATGCAAGTGGAGCAATTACAGGAGCAATAAATAATACTTACGTGATTGACACTATAACTATTTCTGATGCCGGATACTATTATTGTGTTTTAACAAATACATGCGGTTCTGCTCAAACTACATATAAAACTTTAACAGTTCATGCACTTCCGGTTGTTGATATTGGAAATGATACTACATTTTGCGATGGTGGAAGTGTTACTCTTAGCCCTGGAATCGGATACACAACTATATGGAATACCGGTTCTTTCAACCCACAATTAAACGTTACCGTATCAGGTTCATACTGGTGTTCGGTTATTGACCAATATGGCTGTTCAGCTATGTCTGATACAGTTATTGTTAGCGTTTCTCTACCTTATGCTAATGATGAAATTTGTATTGTAGGTGTTGATTCTGCAACTCAGAAAAACATTATTTTATGGGAAAAAACTCCGAATGTTGGCATTGTTTCATATAATTTATATAAAGAATCAACAGTCTCGGGAGTTTATAATCTAATAACAAATAAAGATGCTGACAGTCTTAGTACATTTATTGATTTGTCATCTACGCCAATTGCAAAACCATCCAGATATACAATAACAGCTATAGATACATGCGGCAATGAATCTCCATTTAGTAATCCACACGCAACTATGCATCTAACTGTTAATTCAGGCATGGGTGGTGCATGGAACCTTATCTGGAGCAAATACGAAGGCTTTAGTGTTGCAACTTATCGTATTTGGAGAGCAGACACTACATTAAACTGGGCATTGATAGATTCTGTTCAGGGAAGTTTCTTTACTTTTGTTGATGCAAGTCCTCCCTCCGGTGGATTATTTTATCAAATTGAAATTGTTAAACCCGGACCTCCATGTAATCCAACTGCTAAAGGTTCAAAGGTTAATACAAATTATAATTCATCAAGGTCAAATCAAGCTGATAACGGTTTAATTATAGCACCAAGTATTAGTACTGATTTTATTGGAATTCCAACAACAGGAAATGCTCCTTTACAAGTACAATTTTATGACGAATCTTCAGGTGTTCCAACAATTTGGTCGTGGAAATTTGGAGATGGAGCTGTCAGTTCAATGCAAAATCCTATACATGTTTACGATTCATTAGGAACTTATAATGTTATTTTAACTGCAAGTAATAACGACGGTTCAAATTCAATTGCTAAAATGGGTTATATAACTGTAACCAATATCGGCATTTCAGAATATACAAAAAATTGCGAAATTTCTATTTATCCAAATCCTTATAAAAATTACACAAACGTTAATTATAAAATATTTAACGAAGTTGATGTAAAAATAGATGTTTATAATATGCTTGGTAAAAAAATAAGCACATTGGTTGATGAAAGACAAACTGTCGGTACTTATAAATATCAGTTTAGTGCTAAAGATTTAGGATACTCAACAGGTATTTATTATTTACGATTTACAATAGGAAAACAAATGTTTACTAAAAAGTTGATTGAAGTTAATTAGCTCCTATGCTTGCAAGAAAACGCCTTTGTGAAAATCATAAAGGCGTTTTTCTGCAAAATTAACATCAATAAAAAATAATTCAAAAAAAACATCATAAATTTTTCTAATTAATAATAAATTGTAGATTTGCCCTCTCAAAAAAAATATTTTTAATATTGAATTAAATTTATTTAATATGAAAAATTCAAAGTTTGTTGCAGTTCCAAAAATCACAACTCATGTTTTGCAGGAGATGAAATTAAATAGCGAAAAAATTGCTATGCTTACCGCTTATGATTTTTCAATTGCTAAGATTGTTGATTGTGCTGGAATAGATGTTATTCTTGTTGGAGATTCAGCTTCAAATGTAATGGCAGGATATAAAACCACTTTGCCAATTACTTTAGACATGATGATTTATCATGCTTCTTCGGTAATGAGAGCAGTAAAACGTGCATTGGTAGTTGTGGATATGCCTTTTGGAACATATCAGGGAAATTCAAAAGAAGCTTTGAATTCTGCAATTAGAATCATGAAAGAGTCAGGAGCTAATGCAGTGAAAATTGAAGGTGGAAAAGAAATTACCGAATCAATTGATAGAATTCTTACTGCCGGCATTCCGGTAATGGGTCATCTTGGTCTTACTCCGCAATCAATTCACAAATTCGGGACTTATGTTGTTAGAGCAACTCAAAAAGATGAAGCAGAAAAACTTATTGAAGATGCTCACGCACTTGAAGAATCCGGATGTTTTTCTATTGTTCTTGAAAAAATTCCAGCATCACTTGCTGCGCAGGTAACAAAAGAAATTAAAATCCCAACTATTGGAATAGGTGCAGGCCACGAAGTTGATGGACAAGTGCTTGTTCTTCACGATATGCTTGGAATAACACAGGATTTTTCTCCAAGATTTCTTAGACGTTACAACAATCTGAAAGCAGAAATTAAAGGCTCTGTTCAATCTTATATTAAAGATGTAAAATCTGTTAGTTTTCCTAATGATAGAGAACAATATTAAAGAAATAGCAAATAAAAATTATCCTTTTATTCATAGAATAATTATATAGCTCTTGAATTTTATTCTTTAAAAATATCAAAACAATTTCATGTTAGAAACCCGGAACATAAAAAATAATGTTTTATATGAAGATAATCATATAATTATTGTCAACAAAAAACCATCTGATATTATTCAGGGAGATAAAACCGGCGATATTCCTTTGGGTGAAATCATTAAAGATTATTTAAAAGTAAAGTATAAAAAACCGGGAAATGTTTTTCTTGGAGTTGTTCATCGTCTCGACCGCCCTGTTAGTGGAGCTGTAATATTTGCCCGAACAAGCAAAGCACTGACTCGCTTAAATGAAATGCTTCGTGATAGAAATATTCATAAAAAATATTGGGCAGTTGTAAAAGAAAGACCTAAAAAGGAAGAAGGTTATCTCGTTAATTATTTAAAAAAAAATCAGGAAAAAAATAAATCTTTTGTCGTTAAAGAAAACACACAAGGAGCATTAAAAGCTGAACTAAAATATAAATTAATAAATTCAAGTGATAATTATAATTTACTGGAAATTGAACTTCTAACAGGAAGACATCATCAAATAAGAGCTCAATTAGCTAAAATCGGCTGTCCTGTAAAAGGTGATTTAAAATATGGCTTTCCACGTTCAAACAAAGATGCTTCAATTCATCTTCATGCTCGCGAAATTGAATTTATTCATCCCGTTAAAAAAGAAGCTATAAAAATTATTGCCCCTCCACCCGACGAACAACTTTGGAATAGTTTTGTTAGAAATATTCGATAGAAAATAGCAGACTGCTCTCAATCAAATTCTAATAAGAATTAAAAATTACATTATTTTTGTATTTTTTTAATCCTGATTTCTTTATGCAAAAAGCATTACGCATATATTTAATATTTCTTCTGCTTTTGTCAAGCGACTCTATTTATTCCCAGTTTTACGATATGGGGCAAGACCCATCGGGACTTAAATGGAAACAAATTAAAACTGAAAACTTTCAAATAATTTTTCCACAAGAATTCACTAAAGATGCAAACCGACTGGCAAATATTCTTGAAATTGTTTACGATTACGGTTCCTATACTTTAAATCATAAACCCAAGAAAATTTCTGTAATTCTTCACACACAAACAGTGAAATCAAATGCTTCGGTAATCTGGACTCCAAAAAGAATGGAAATATATACTTGTCCACCTCAGGACATTTTAGCTCAGGATTGGTTGGAACATCTCGCTATCCACGAGTTCAGACACGTTGTTCAGGTTGATAAAATAAATCAGGGAATAACAAAAATTTTAACTTTCCTATTAGGACAACAAGCTACTGCTGCTGTTCTTGGTTTGTATATTCCCGAATGGCTACTCGAAGGTGATGCTGTTCTTACCGAAACCTTACTTAGTAAATCAGGCAGAGGGCGACTTCCGGCTTTTGAAATGGAACTCAGAACTCAATGTCTTGAAAAAGGAGCTTATAAATATAACAAAGCTGTTTTTGGTTCTTATAAAGATTTCGTTACAAATCATTATAAATTGGGTTATTACTTTGTTACAACAGCAAGAAAAAACTATGGTCCCGAATTATGGGAAAACACTTTTAATAATGTAGCACGAAAACCTTTTATGATTGTCCCTTTTAATAACTCTATTAAAAAATCTACCGGATTATCAAAAGTTAAACTCTATAATTCAGTAATGGATGAACTTGACAGTTTATGGAAACAACAGTTTAGTGAAATCACCTACACTCCTTTTAAATTAATTAGTGCTAAATCCAAAAAACATTTTACTGATTATTCTTTTCCGCATTTTATTAACGACAGCACCTATTTTGCCGTAAAATCAGGCATTGACGACATAACACGTTTTGTTAAAATTGATAGTAAGGGAAATGAAAAAAAACTTTTTACTCCCGGCTATATTCAAACTGATGCAATTTGTTTTTGTAAAAATAATATAGTTTGGGCTGAGACTAAATATGATATCCGATGGGAGAATAGGAGTTTTTCTAATATCAAAACTTATAATATAAAAACAAGGAAATTAAAAACTCTCACAAAAAAAGGCAGATTTTTTGCTCCTTCTTTTTCTGATGATGGCAACAAAATTGTTACTGTTGAAGTTAGCACCGAAAACAAATATTCCATAGTAATTCTGAATTCTGAAACAGGTGAAATAGTTAAGAAAATCTCTTCACTAAAGAATGATTTTTTCATGACTCCCACCTTTGCCGATGATGATAAAAATATTGTGGCTATTGCAATGAACAACAATGGCAAGACCATAGCAATGATAAATGTTGAGACAGGAAAAATAGAATATTTATTTCCTTTTAGCTTTGAAGAAATCTCAGTTCCAATCAAAGTAAAAGGCATTGTATATTTTGTTGCAGCTTACTCAGGCATTGATAATATTTACGCTTTTGATACTAAAATAAAAAGCATTTTTCAGGTAACGTCCTCACAATTCGGTGTGAATAACCCTGATTTTTCTGCTGATGGCAAAAAAATAATTTATAAAAATTATTCGGCTATGGGTTTTGACATTGTCGAAGCAGAAAACAATCCTGAAAAGTGGAAACCAATTAGCGAAACATCAAATAATTCAATTAAATTATATGAAACATTATTAAAACAGGAAAAAGGAATTATTAGCAGCGATTCTATACCCAACAAAGAATACAAAGTAAAAAAATACATCAAGCCCCTGCATTTATTTAACATTCATTCCTGGGGTCCTTTGGTTGTTGATGCAAACAATGCTACCTTTAATCCTGGAGCATCAATAATGTCGCAGAATAAATTAAGCACCGCTTTTACTACTATCGGCTATGAATGGGATATAAATGAAGAATCCGGAACCTATTTCGCAGATTTTTCTTATAAAGGACTTTATCCAGAAATAAATTTTAGATATGAATATGGAGATAGAAAAGGCGTTCATGTTACAAATCAAGACAGTTCAATAAAATATAATTGGAAGGAAACAAAATATGAGACAGGAATTTCGCTTCCACTAAAACTAACATCTAACAAATGGATAAAAGGACTAAATCCGCAAATTCACTGGAATTATATAAAACTTTATATGGACGAATCTTCGAAGTCGAAATCTAAAAACGACAAATTTAATGCTGTTGATTACCGTCTGTTTTTATATAATCAGATTAAAAAAAGCAGAAAAGATATTTATCCAAAATGGGGACAAACTTTCGACCTGAATTACAGATATACTCCTTTTCTTAAGTCGGATGTCAGCTCGGTTTATTCTCTCGAAACATGGTTATATTTTCCCGGATTAATAAACCATCATGGAATTCGTTTTTATAGCGGCTATCAAAATAAAATTTTTAATAATTATAGTTTTTCTGATTTTGTAAACTATCCTCGGGGATTTACCGACCAATACAGTGATGAACTTTTGAGTTTTAAAGCCGATTATAAATTTCCTTTTCTTTATCCTGATTTCAGTGTTGGCTCTTTGGTTTATCTAAAACGACTCAAAGCAAATATTTTTTATGATTATGCCAAAGGCGAATTTAAAGACTACACAACTTATTACCGCTCCGCAGGATTTGAAATTATTGGAGATATGCACCTCCTAAGATTTATTGCTCCAATAGAAATTGGCGTTCGGGGCATTTATTTACCTGATAAAAACACTACTCAATTTGAAATGATTTTTTCAGTTGGATTTGACAGTATTTAAAACTTAAAGCTTCCTGCAAATCAATCTTTTTACTAATGCAAACGCATCATAAAATATAAAATTTAAGAAAGAATATTTTACTTATTGTTAATGTTTGAAATTCATTCGTGTGTGTTCTTATATTCAGTTTTCACTATTGATTTTTTAATAATATCGCCACTATGTGGCTTATAAATATTTTGATTAAATTTCCACCATAATATCGAACCTACGATTCTAAATATTGTTAATGTGAAATTTGCACCACTTTAATTTAAGTGCCGTAGGCAACATTATGGTAGAAATAGTAAAATCCATCAAGCAAAGCCACATAGTGGCGATATTATTTTAAAATGCATGATGCGTTTGCCCTGATCGTTTTACAGGGAATCATTTGTTATTTGACAAAATTTCCTATTTTCAATCCAAAATAAACAGTCCGTGGATTCATTGGTCCATAAATATATCCCGGGTCACGGTCAATTCCACTATCAAAATCATTCTGATAAGAATTAAATATATTTTTTATTCCGGCAAAAAATTGTAAAGTAGCTCCGTTCAATTTAATGTTGTATCGTACTTTTAATCCTAAATCAATAAAACTTTCCGATTCTCTAAGTTCGCCATCATCAGGATTAGATATTTGTAGCCCAAAATAAGGGACAATCATTTCCCCAGTATAATTAGCTGTTGAAGAAATGCCCAGTTTTTTTGATGGCTGCCAATCTAAAGCCAGGTATCCATAATCTTCAGGAGTAGAGAAAAAACTTTTCTCATTAAATTCCTGCGCTTGATCATATTTACTGCTTTGAACAGTAAAACCTGCTTTTAACGAAAATTTATCTTTTGGTTTTATATTTAATTCAATGTTTACTCCCTGAACTTTTGCTCCATCATCTGCATTAACTCGAGTATAAACTACTGTTCCGTTTTCGTCAGCTTCGCTATATTCATTTGCAAAAGGATTATTAAGTTGTGTGTAAAATCCTTCAACTAATAAGCCAACATAAACTTTACCTAATTTTTTGTTGAAATCGAATGATGCCATATAACTTTGACTTGTTTCTTGTTTTAATCCAGTACTGTTTTCATGGATTACTTTTCTTGAGCCCGATGTCTCAATGTGCAGGTCTTCATCAAATATTTGTGGAGCACGATATCCTTGCGAATAACTCACTCTGGCTTGCAAATACTTTTTTATGTCATATTTAAAAGTAAGCCTTGGGCTTAAAACATTTCCCGATTTATCAGAAGCTGAATGTTCTTTATCTTCCACTCTGTAATTGTCAAAGCGTACACCAGCAGAAACTTTTAGTTTTTTCCAGTTGATTTCGTATTGTGCAAAAGCTCCAAGGGTATTAGTCGTTTGGTCTGCAATCAAAACATTATCGGTGTGAGGAATACTTATAATTGTATCATTAACAATTATTGCACTATCAATGTCGGCGTATCCCAATTTTTTATCTTCAAGCCATGCACCATCATTTTCAATACCTACAACCAAATTTGAAATCTTGAATTTTGCATTATATTGAACACCTAAAGTATAAGAAAAGTCTCTGGTATTTCCATAATCGCTAAATGATTTTTCTGCTCCATAGTAGGAATCCCTGTTTACTCTTTGACCTGAAGCATAAATTGAAAACAAATCAGTTTTTCTAAAAAACTGCTCATAAGTCAATGCTCCTGTTGTAAGGTCATGATTTAATGCTTCCGCAATATTTGCTTCATGTACAGGACAATCAAATTTATCTCCTCCCCGTCTGTCTTCTTTTATATTAAAAAAATCAGCAATCAGTTTATTTCTTGTCCCAAAGCGATGGTATAATCGGGTTCCTATTGTTGTATTTTTCAAAGAAGATATTTCAGAAAAATCGTCATTATTTGCATCAAAAGGTTGCCTGTCACGATAGAAACCATAAAGAGCCATACCTGTTTTATTATCGGCAGAAACCAAAGATGTATTGAAATTAACAGAAAAATCTTGTGCAGGATTTCCAGAGTCATCCATGCCAACACCAATTAATCCGGTATTTACACCAAATTCATAAGAGTTATTTATGGGGTCTTTAAGAATAAGGTTTATTGTACCTGCAATTGCATTGCTGCCATATAATGCTGAACCACCACCACGAACAACTTCAACACGTTCTATCATGCTTGAAGGAATTAACTCCAAACCATAAACCCCAGCCAAGCCACTAAATATTGGGCGGCTGTTAATTAATATTTGAGAATAAGGACCTTCCATTCCATTCATCCTTACCTGAGAAAATCCACAATTTTGACAGTTGTTTTCCATTCTTAAACCCGGGCAAAAATTCAAACCTTCGCTTAATGTTACTGATTGTGTTGTAGCAAATAATTTAGGCGTAATTGTATTAACAATAGTTGAAGATTCTATTCTGTTTGTTGCATTTCTGTCACCGGTAATCACTACTTCTTCAAGTCCTAAAACATCCCGAACTAATTCAAATTTCAGTTCCTTGGTTTCATCTGCTTTAACTGTTATTATTTTCTCCTGAGGTTTATAACCTAATGATTGAACAACAATCGTTAATGTGCCTTCCGGCAGATTAATCAAGTGATAATGCCCGGTTTCGTCAGTTGTAACCCCAATTGTTGTCCCCTTGACAAGTACTGTTGCAAAAGGAATATGTTCGCCACAACAAACCACGTGTCCGACAAGATTCGCATCGGTTTTTATTTTTTGTGCATAATTAATTTGTGTAAATAACAGTAAAAATATTGTCAGAAAAATATGTATTCTATTCATTAAAAGAAATTTTTATAATTATTAAATAATTACTTTTTGGGCATTAGATGTTTCTAAAATAAATAATGCCGGATGACAGATGTTAAAACTCTGTCATCAAAAAAATGTGATGTAAAAATTGATATTATAAAATTGGAGGAGCTCTACCTTTATGAAGAATTATGCAGCTTAAAGCCTGCCTTTTTATAATGAAGGATGAAAATTTTTCTTTTTTAACAATTGTTAACAATGCAAAAGTTAAAAATGCTACAAGAAAAAGGATTTCTATATTTTGAAAGAATAAAAATTCAGCATTTGAATGATGGTGAGATTTATATGGTTTTGAATCGTTAGATTTATCGAAAGGGTGAGCATGTACAATTACAGTTCCGTCATTTAGTTTATGGAGATGCAAGAAAATTGCCTTATTAACAATAAACATTCCCATTACACCTATCATTAATAATGTAATGAATTTTAATGTTATATTTCTAAAAGCTGTTTTCATGAATTGGCAAAAATAGATAATTTATTGTTTTTTGCAATAATTAATTATTTTTCACTTTATCCCGATTTAAGCTTTGGTGTTCGTGGCTTTTATTAGCCGGATATAAACTTTAGTTAGTTTGAATTGATTTTTTTGGTGGGGTTTGATAAGATGTAGGTTAGAATTATTGATTCTTTTAAACGAAAACCTTTTGTAATTTCGATTTTTTTGAATTTATTCTTTCTAATTTTTTATCATAATTATTCCAATCAATTTTATAGCGTACACAAATATTATGTTTTCGAACATTAGCTCTGAATTTTCTAATTAAAAAGTCAGACCAGTTTGAGTGAATGTAATAATCATTGCCAGTTTGATGCTTTATGTGTGAATTATAATTATCATATGTTTGGTCTAAAGGTCGGAAACGACAATCAGCAATTTGAACTCCCCATTCAAAACATTTTTTTCTCTTTGCTTCTAATTCATCATAATCAAAACTCCAATTATAAATCATAAATATAAAAAGGTCTTTTCTATTATAACCAACATTTTCAAATATTTTAATCCAATTCTCAACTTGTGTGTATTGTTCATAGGCAAAATCCCAAGCAAGTCTGATATTTCCAAATCTTGCTTTTTTAAGCAGTAAAGCTAAAACTGGTTCCTTTTCAAGCACTCTACCATCAAAACCACTTTGACATTCACAATTTAAAACACGCCCATTATATAAAGTTGTTGATAGCATTGATAAAATGCTTTTTATATTTGGATTTACTAGAATATTATTGTCATAGAATACTAATTTATTACTACAAATTTCTTTTTTAATTTGTTGAGCATTTTTGAAGTTTAAATTTTCTATCTTCCAAATTCCACAAAAAGGACATTTTCTTGTGCATCCTCTCATTCCATGTACAATTTGGTAGTTAACATCCACTAAGTCATAGGCTGGTAAAAGCTTATCCGCTTCTTCATGTTGACCTATAAATACTTCATCACATCCAGTATATTGTTTACAATGCTCTGGCATTAAAGTAGCATATATTCCTCCAACAATAATTTTTGATTTTGGGTAGAGTTCTTTGTAGTATGTAACAGATTCTTTAACGTAACTAGACCAATATGTAAAAATTGAAGTAACGTATATTTCCTTTGGATAAAATCCTGCTTCTTCATTACCTCTTAATAGTTGTACTTCATAATTTTGGGATCTAAAGTAAGATGCAAGTTTCAACAATCCAATAGGTAAAAAATTAGAATGATTTTTACTTTTATTTGGAATTGGGAAATTAGGTTCCACAAGCAATATCTTTTCTACTTTAACCATATTTCTTTATAACTTTTTAACTCTTGAATCGCTTCCACCGGATCTTTAGGGCAATTTGCTTCTCTTACGAAATTCTGAATTAAATGTTTTATGTTTATATCATTTGGTTGTAGAAATTTTTCACTAATTAATTTTTCCGTACTTTGATAAAAGGGAGCTTTACCCGCAGCACTTCTTATATATGTCCCAATAACAGTAAAACATAATAACCAGTTATCTGTAGTGCCATTATAATATAAGGTTGGTAAAAATTCTGGAATAAATTGATTTGAACAAAATTGAGTTTTTATTACATCAATCATATATAATCTCAATAATCTGATGTTTTTCTCCTGTTCATCAAGTTCTGCAAGTGATTTTGTATATTGATTATATAGGTCAATATTATCACCTGAAAATAAATTTTCAGCTTCAGCTTCCCAGAATGCTGAATGAACTGTTATGTGAAAAATAAATTTGGTGTTTTTATTAGTACTTGAATGATTTCTTTGTAATTCGAGTAATCTTCTAATTACTTCTGATTTATAAAAGGAGTAAACTTCTCCCGAAATTGGATCAATTATTTTCTGTGGTGCTGTTAATGGGTTACAAAAGTCAAGATTGTAAATTGTAACCACTTCATTTAGCTTAAAAGGTGTGCGATTTAAGTCCATTCCCTTCAAAACAACATCTTCAATATAACCATGAAATAAACTATAAGTTTCTATACTACCATTTGTTTCCAGTTCATTAAGGATATTTGATAATACAGCAATATTTTCTTCTGCTTTTGTTTTATTATATGGTTTGGGATAATAACCGATATCAAAAGCAATAACTTTATTTAAATAATCTATCCATGCTAAAATGTCAATAGCATCAATTCCAGGTAAACCAAGATAGGTTAATTTGTATCCGAGTTTTTCATATAGATGCTTAATCAATGGTTTACACCATTGTTCTCTAATAACTTGTTTAACAGGATGGTCATTAAATTCGTTCATAAATTTAGTCTTCTAATAATTCATCAATATCCTGTTTTAATTTTCTAAGGGTATCTAAGTAGTCTTGTTTACTTTTTGATGGCTGAATAAATTGCTCGTCAAGTAATTGAAAAATACTTTCCAAATCATTATTAATCTCAATTCCTAAAGATTTAATTATTTCTAATAAATTCTTAAATTCTTCTTCTTGTATAGTATCTGATTTAGGTGGAAGACTTAGGTTTTCTTTAGCAATATCTTCATCTGTTTTTGCCTTAACACTTTTCTTTCTTTTCTTTATTTCAATGAAACTTCTAATTTGTGTAGCTAACTCAATAAATGATTGTGTTACTTTTTTATAATCCTCCGTTCGATTAATACTTTCAAATCTTCCAGCATTAAATCTTCTGTCAAGGTCTTTACTAATTTCTTTTAATTTAAATAGTCTAATTAATAAAGCTTCACTATCTCCGGTGAAAAAATTAAGTTGTGCATTTGTTTTTTTATAAAAGTCAATAGCTTTATCTAACTCCTTATTTGCTTTGGTTTCTTCTTGATGTTTGGTTCCATAAGCATTATACGCTTCAGCAAAATCACTCAAGCATTCATAAAAAGATACTCTTAATGGAGATGGTTCAAAAGTACTTCTAGATGCATTTGGTAATAACTTTGAATGTAAAACAATTACTTCACCAACTGATCTATTAAAATAAATTGGTCTTTTGAAATATTCTAAAAGTAAATCATCTCTATTACCAATTGTAAAACCTTGTTTTTTTATCAAGAATCCTCTTACAACATCATTTTTTATGGCTGTATTCCCTTTATTTAAACACCCCCATGCAATTCCAAAAAATTCATTTCCATTCTTAAGTTCAAAGAACTTTGGAGCTAATGACTCAGGTTCAAAATCTTCGTCATCGAATGGTTTATATAAGTTCTTAACTTCTTCATTAACTTGTAATTTGACATTTACTATATCAAAATCTAACTTATTTTTTTTGCACTCATCCTTTATCTTCTTCTCTATTTCTTTTCCCCATTTAAATTTTGAATCAAAAGGTAAGGGTAAAACATTTTCGAGATAACTACCTACTTCATCAAATTTAGAAAGGGATTTAAAAAAGTCCTGTTCTAATCCAACTAATTCAACTCGTGTTCCGATTTTCAGAAAATCTTCTTCATTTAGATTATTAATGCTTATATTATTTTCTAATAGTTTCTGTAATGCAATTAGCTCTTCATCTTTAACATCTTTTTTAAACCGTGTATCTCGCTGCTGTTCTAACTCTTCCCTCATTTTAAGGAAATTAAAAGAAATTTTATTAGGATTTTGGTCTTTTACTCTGGAATAAATTGTTAATTGTTCACATATATGAAATGAGCTATATATACCAATACCCATGAAGCCAACGTGATTCTTTGGGTTTTTGTCAGAAACACCTAATCTAATAGCATTTCTCATAGACGTAAAATCCATTCCAATACCATTATCTTGAACTACTATATTATTTTGCCTTATCTTTATTTCAATTTTTTTAGCTTTTGCATCAACGCTATTTTGCACATATTCTCTCAGTGCATCTTTGGGGTCTGCGTACATGCCTTTAGTTAGGATTGATATTATCTCACCTCCTATATCTGACTTTTTTAAAGTAATCATTGGTTTGTCACTTTAGTTATTTTGCTTCAAAACTACTGTATTTCATTGTAAGTGTACAAAAAAAATACTAATTACATTTAAGTTTTGATTTTATACGTATATTTAATTGATTAAGTTTTAATCTTTTTAATTAATGAATTATTAGTAAAATACAGATGGGGTGTATGTTGAATTGTTTTGTTTAAGCAGCTTTTTACTCTTACAATGAAATACACTCATATTTTGTTTAATTAAAATCTACAAAACAAATCCCACATATACAAATTATCAATAGGTGTTTTGTGGGAATATTATTTTTATTCGCGCATTAGCGGCTTAAAATCTTTTGCCGCGAATACGCTAATAATTATTTTTAGTTAAAAGCTATTCTTTTATCACTTTAAGTATTGATTTTTCCCCGCATGAAGATTGTAATACAACAAAATAAAACCCGGGGGAACCTGAAATTTTAAAATTTAATTTATTTGTTGATTTATATTTTTTGGATAGAACCACTTGCCCTATTACATTTGTTACTATTAAATTCAAGCTCTTATAAGTTTTCCCTAATTCAATTGTTACGATACCTGAGGTTGGATTTGGATAAAGGTTTAATTCTAAGTCGAAACTATTTTGGGAGATTCCGGTATTTGTTAATTCGAAAATATAAACTGCTCCAACATCAGTAAGAATTTTTGAACCTAAAACATTATCATCATATAAAGCACCAACAAATATAAAATCTCCACTCATTGATACATGACCAAACTTATCAAGATATTCCCTATCAAAAGCAACAATTTTCTGTACTTGTTGCCAAACTCGGTCTAATTGAAAAAACATGGTTGCTATTTTTTAAGTAATTCATTGATTAATTTCATTTTTCTGTGTTTTTTTAAACCAGCATGAACTCTTATTTTATTTTTAA
>Ga0307990_1002008_pt1 | contig 16612 bp, 7 predicted proteins | sample EllFjometagen129_FD_203168 | JGI IMG/M metagenome (GOLD analysis project Ga0307990, IMG submission 203168) | Marine microbial communities from Ellis Fjord, Antarctic Ocean - #129 | ecosystem: Environmental > Aquatic > Marine > Unclassified | place: Southern Ocean | collected 2014-10-08
GCCATCAGCCGTATGAAAACACTCCCCATTGCAGCGGCACTGCCCATAAAACTGGTTGTCATTGCGAACGAAGTGCGGCAATCTTCCATTGGGCAAGGCAAGGGTCGGTCCTCGGATCTCGGTATTGAATAGTTGTCACTTGCCAAAAGACTTAAATCCGAGTACTATTTCCACTTTGGATTCAACCCTCTTTCTTTTGCTGGGCTTGCATTCGCCACGCTTGCGACCGGGACAGTCATCGTTCGCTTAGGCTCCCTTAAATGACAGTCCCATGCATTTCTCTTTTGCTGAATAACGTTGATTACGCAATCCAAAGACAAGGCGGTGATATGTGACATTCATTTATGCGAGCCTAAGCGAGTCTATGAGTGTCACGGTTAAATACCAGAGCGGTAGCACGCCAAGCAAAAGAGTCACGGTATGAACGGATCTGGTTAGGCCAACAATTCACCGTAAGAGAGACAATTTCTCTACTACAAACTTCTCTTTGAAACTACGAAAGGTGCTAAATGACGCAAAAAGGCTCTTGCTTCAGCTTTGCTCTTTCGCGTATTTTCGCGTATTTCGTAGTTCACAATTATTGGTTGCGGCCGAAGGCTGCGCCACGAACTGTTTAGGGATCTGTTGAGTTCACAAGAGAGTATTCCAGAATTGTCGAGTTTTTTCAGTGGCTGTGGACAGGGCAAACTTCGTTACGGCCTGGCTTCGTGCTTCCTGGCCCAATCGGGTTCGCACATCGTCATGGGTCAGCATGTGCTCGATGGCATCTGTTAATGCTTCAAGGTTATCCGGGGGGACCAACAGGGCTGATATCTGGTTCGTTAGAATCTCAGAGGTGCCGCCCACGTCTGTGGCCACAATGGCCTGGGCGCAGGCCGCTGCTTCGAGCAGGACACGTCCCAAAGGTTCCTGGTGCGCTGTATGGACGAGAAGGTCGATCTCATTAAGTATATGAGGGATGTCCTGACGAAAGCCCAAACAGAACAAATGGTCTATTTTGCCTGCGTCCCGGAAAATGCGGTGGATGCTGTGTTCGTATTCGATGCTTTCTTGCTTTTGCGAGTGACGTTCTCCTATGAAAAGATAGTAGGTCTCCGGAAACCTGTCTGCCAGTGAGACGGCTGCTTGCGCCAGCAGGGTTTGACCTTTGCGTAAACAAATCTGCCCGATGTTGGCCAGCAGTATGGCATTGTCACTAAGTCCGAGTGCCTGCCTGAGTTGGCCGGTTGGGGCAGTGGGGCAGAAAAGATCCGTGTCGACACCATTGTGGATTGTTTGCACCCTGTCCGATGCCATACCCTGGTCAACATGAAATGATTTTGTGGCATGGGATACAGCGACCAATCCTGTGTTTTGATTCAGATCAGTGATGGCCGTTTTGTTTAATTTGATGATGTCACGCAGATGGGTGGTGCAGGGTACGGATATCTGCGGGGTGATGCACCCGACCATACGTCCCATGGCCAGGCTGTTTGAATGGACCAAGTCTGGCGAAACTTGTGCGATCAGAGCCACCAGGTGAGCATTGATTTGATCCATGGGACGCTTTTGATTGTGTGAGTCCCTCAGCACCAACGGTAAGACCTGGACGCCACAACGCGACAGACGTTCAGCCAACAGACCGGACGGCGGGGCGGCTGCCACAAATTCGAACTCTGTTTTTCCGAGCCTTTCCAGTACAGCGAGTAAGGAGAACTCACCGCCATTGAGTGTGCCATATTCAAAGAATAGTAAGATCTTGGGACGCACGATATCTGTTCCGAAACAGTGCAATCCTCTCGGGTTACCCGGGGAAGATCATGGCTTCAGCAAACTCCATTTGAAAATTGAGGTCCGTGGAAAGTTCAACGTGATTGACCTGACGTGCCAATGTTTCACCTTGTGCTCTTTGTTCAGACGAGAGTAATGCGAGTTTGGCACCTGCCAGTGAGGCATTGCCCACATGGCTTATTTTGTGACGATCCATATCTGAGGGCAAGAGACCGATACGCTGCGCATGATCGCGTCGAATGAAGCTGCCAAATCCGCCGGCAATGAGCACGCGATCCAATGTTGAAGGTGTGAGATTTGCCGCTTTTAGCATGATGGAAATACCCGCCCGGATTGCGCCGACGGCCAATTGGAGTTCCCGTACGTCACGTTCGGTCAGGACCACGCGCAAGAGATTGCCCTTTGCGGTGGTTTCCGCCAGGAGGAACTCGGTGTGCCCCTGGTCATCAATACTGATTCGTTGCCTCAACGCATCTGGCAGTTCAGGCGGTAAATCTTCTGGGGGCAGTAGTTTTCCCGTATTGGAGATCATGCCTTTGTTTAGCAGTTCTGCGGCCAGGTCTATCAAGGCACTGCCACAGAGTCCAATGGGGTCGACATTGCCAATGACATTCAAACGCACATCATCCTCCAGCAAGACTTTTTCGATGGCGCCCGTGCTGGCACGCATGCCGCAGCAAATGCGAGCGCCTTCAAAGGCAGGGCCTGCTGCGGTGGAGGCGGCCCAGAGCTGATTGTTGTGGAACAGCACAATTTCTCCGTTGGTACCGATGTCAATCATAAGGACTGAATCGGTGGTGTGGGTCAAGCGCGTGGCCAATAAGCAGGCCACGGTGTCACCTCCGACAAATCCCCTGATTACGGGAAAGACGTACAGACTGCCCTGAGCATTGATGGGCAATGCCAGGGGGTGGGTTTCCAGAGCGAAACCACGTCCGTAGGCTGAGGCAAAGGGGATTTGCCCCAAGGGCGTGGGATCAATGCGACAGAGCAGATGCTCCATGGTGGTATTTCCGGCTATGGTGATTTCATAGACATGATGTGAGGGAATGTTGGCCTGTTCGCACAAACTGACAATCATTGCCTGGATCGCCTGGAGAATGGACTGATTCAGCTTGTCGAGGGCGTCTGCGCCGGTGGAGGCGTATTGTATTCGAGCCAATACATCATCTCCAAAGGCGACCTGCGGATTCACCTGAGATTTTACGGCCAGCTCAGTGCCATTCGTCAGGTCCAACAGTAAGCCCACCAGTGTGGTTGTGCCAATATCAAAGGCAATACCAAAGCTTTGGGTGGTGGTGTCGCCTGGTTCAAAGTCAATCAGCCGACCACCTGCCAAAACAGCGGTTCCCTTGAAGTCACATTGTCGCAATGTCTGTGAGATGTGGCGAAGAACCGCCGTGTGTGGGATGAAAGGACCAATGGCGTGCTCGAGACGCAAAAGGTCGGGCAGGTTGTCTTCCATCGTCGGGTTGGGCAATTCAATATATGTCTTTCTAAAGGCGGGGCAGATCTCAGGTGTTTCCGAATCAGCCGAGTCTGTCTTGATTTGATGTTGTCCGGCCAGGCGAGAGGCGTCCGGCACAAACACAATGCTGTCAGATTGGACTGCAGTTTGGCAGGCCAAACGCCATCCCTGCTCCAATGATTCTGGGCTGAAGTGGGTTTTGTCGTTGGGCCCGGCTGGACAAGCCCCGGCTGTTACCTGGACACGACATTTGCCACAGATCCCTTCACCACCGCAGGGTGTGTTAATGGTCAAGCCAGCTCTCGCACCTGCTTCCAGAAGCTTGGTTCCCTTGAGCACATAGACTGCACGTCCGCTCGGCTGGAACGTGACGCGTACCTGTTGATCTGACATCTGCTATCCTTTACTTGATTATTTGTAGCCAACTCAAATTTTAATGCCTTGTTGGATGAGCAGAATAACCCATACATGGCCCATATATCAACCAGAAAGCCGTGGAATGCTTGGCTTTACCAGGTAATGATTCCGGATTGAATAAAAAAGTGAGAAACCGATTGAACTGGCGTAATCTAATGTCATATACTAGTTGCACTAAAAAAACTGAGTTATTGAGTGGATTGAACGGCAGAGACAATCTTTTCATATTTCTTGAGCGCTATCATATCAATGATCTTCATATCGGGTTTCTGCCCTTGACACATTCACGGTTTTTGTCCCTGGGATGATGGTGCGCCTTTTGTTCGATTTGCACATTCCAAGATAGAACCGTTATGTCAAGAAATGCGGCCCCTGATCCGAATGCCACTAACTTAAGATCTCCTCCCGTCTCAACTTTGTCGCGAGCTTTGTCGCAAACTTAATCGAAACGACGACAAAGGAGCCTGCATTTGCGGCCTCCGGCCTCCTATCGACAAAGCTTGCGACAAAGAAAAGGGATGACAAACATGCTTAAGTTAGTGGCATTCCCCCTGCCCCCCATTTCTACGGTCTCCACTCGATTTCTGTGCCGTGTCTTGGGTGCTGCCCTCCAATGCTTTTAACTCGTGAGCATGTGCTTGCGATTTATCTAATCACAGAACGATGGCTTCTTTTGAAAGGAAGAATATGGAAACCAAGAATATTGGCAACGTACGGGGACGCTGTGGCTGGCTGGTTGTTTTGATGGTTGCGAGTCTGATTTATCCTGCCATGGTTCAGGCCAGGGGAGTTTTGTATGTGGATGCTCGGGTTGAAGTGCCGGGTACGGGGGAAGCTTGGGCCACGGCATATAACGATCTGCAGCGGGCTTTATGGCGTGCCCGCGATGGAGATGAAATCCGTATTGCGCAAGGGATTTATCAACCCACAAAGCCTGTCAACTTTAATGGAGGACGGTCGATTGACCTGGTCACCCGGGATTGGTACTTTTCAATACATTATTCGATTACCATCAAGGGGGGCTATGCTGGTTTGGGTGCGTCAGATCCCAATACACGCGATCTGGACCGGTTTTCTACCATTCTGTCAGGAGACCATCTCGGCAATGACAATATAAAAAGCGTTTCAGACAGGCTGGTTGGAAATCCCTGGCAGGGGGAAAATAGCCGGATTATTTTGTCCGTGGGAGGGGGATTGAACATTACCGTTACCCTGGATGGATTGGTCGTGCAGGGGGCTATGGATTGTGCGTGTCGAATCCAGGGTGCCCGTGTTGTTATGCAAGACTGCGTGTTTAGAGACAATGCCAATACCGGATATATGCAGGGTGCCGGTGCCATCAGCAGCTTGTCTTCCGATTTGGTCCTGAATCGTTGTACCTTTACCCAAAATGTGGGTCTTCAAGGCGGGGCGATATACGTTGAAGAGGGCGATTTGACCCTTCAGTCCTGCTGGTTTCAGGGCAATGTGGCTTCTGTTGAAGGGGGCGCACTCTTTCAAGTGGATGGCACGGGATATTTCCAGGACTCTACGTTTATCAGAAATGAATCACAGGGATCTTCCGGAGTCTTTAGCATACACGCAGAAAATGGTGCTTCTGGCATGATTGCTGCAGAAATTACTGTCGTGGATCGCTGCAGGTTTTTGGGCAATGCGGCCTACGAAGATTCCATCTGCTCTTTCCAGTGGAAGAGTGGAAGCTTGAATAATTGTCTCTTCTCTGGCAATCTGATCGTGGGCCAGGGTGCCATACTCTACAATGAGGGTGGAAGTGTGACCGGTACAGGCCTGACCTTTGCCAATAATTGGGCTTCGTCTTTGCTGGGGCGCGACTTTGTTTTTAACAACTGCATCTTTTGGGATGAGAAACTCTACACCAGCTTCACGGGTAGTCATGGACAGATTCTATTTGAAGATACTGTGTTCGATCATTGCAATATCTTTGCTCCAGGGGCCATTGACGGCCAGGGCAACATCAATGAAGATCCCCAATTTGTGGATCCCCTGGGACAGGATGCGGTGGCTGGTACAGAGGATGATGATTTTCGGCTGTTGGTTGATTCGCCCTGTATCAATGCAGGATCAAACAAAGCCGTTTCACAGAACCTGTTTGACCTGGATGGACAGCCCCGGATTAATCATCGGGTGGATATGGGGGCCTATGAAGGCTGGTACGTGTGGCATGTAAATGCGTCATCAGGCCTTAGTAACAATCAAGGACAGGCTGCAGACAATGCCCTTCGGTCCATTCAAAAGGCCATTGATAAGGCCCATGATGGTGACAGTATTCTGGTGCACCCAGGATACTATGCCGAAGACATCAATTTTCAGGGCAAGGCTGTTCTGGTTAAGGGGCTGCTTGGTTCAAAAGGATTACCTGTTTTAACTGTAAATCGATGGTCTACAGGTCATGCGGGAGGTGTATATGTACCCTCTATTGTATTTGATTCAAATGAAGGGCCCGATACTGTTCTGGAACACTTTATAATCTTCGGCCTGAATACGGCCATAACCCTATCCCACAGTAGTCCTACACTAAGACACCTCACAATCGCGAACAACAAAATTGGTATTCAAGCGATCGGCATGTCTGATCCCATCATCGAACACTGTATCCTGTGGGACAATAGTGATCATGATCTTTTAGGGGTGGGTGGTCGCTTCAGTTGCATTCAACGGATTGACCAGGCCCATGGTGCAGGTAATCTGAGTCAAAATCCCATTTTTGCGGAGCCAAACCAAGGGGATTATTTTCTCCGATCATTCGAAAGGGATTACCATCTCCAGTCATCTGGTGGACGATACAGTTCGGACCATGCCAGTTGGATTTCTGACAAGCAGACCAGTCCATGCATCAGCGCAGGTGATCCCAATACTCCATTCGCTGAGCAGTCTCTCTCATATAGCTCAGGGGTGAACATGGGTGCCTATGGTGGCACTATTCAAGCCAGTCGTTTGCCGAGATTTGTCCCCATCATCTCATTTATTGACTTGCGTGACGGTGACGAGGTGAGCCGGTCTGGTATGATTCGAGTTGATGCCGGGGACATTGATGGTCAGATTGTGGCAGTTGAGTTTCTCTGCAATGGCCAACGCTTAGGTGTGGATACGGAGGGTGAAGGAGAAGAGGGTTGGGCTTGGAATTTTGGTTATGTCCCCGAAGGGCCTGCAATCCTAACAGCCAGGGCGATTGATGATCACGGCCTGATTGGCCAGGTGACGATTCACGTGACTGTACGCAGACGCACTGGTGGAGGGGGACGCCGGTGAAGAACTCAAGAAGAAGCTTCCCATCCTGCACAGTGGCTGCGGAGGGCACTGTGTAGGATATATTTTATTAATTCGACTTGAGTCTGACTGATCCGCTGGAGCTTTTGAGTCGGATGGTTCCGGAGCCTTGTCCCACTGTGCCGACTAGATGTTTTTTGCTGATCTTGCCCTGCACGGTTACAGGCAAATCTGTACTGACCGAGCCACTGCTGCTGGATAAATCCACCTGGCCTGCATAATTCTGAGGTGCAGTGAGATTGACACTGCCGGAGCTTGTCTGCAAGTCTGCTTTCAATTCAGGCGGGGTGGTCTGGGCACAGACAATTGTAATGCTGCCACTGGACACATTGGCCTTGATATCTGGGCAGTCAATCTCATGGCCGTGAATGCTGCCGCTGGATGTTTGGAGACGGCATGTGTTGAGTTTTGCGTTCTTGAGATGAACACTCCCACTGGACGTGCCCAAAGTGGCAGTATCGCCCAACAGGTTGTCACATCGAACGGATCCACTGGAGGTTCTTGCATTCACATTGCCTTCAATGTCTTTCACATTGATCGACCCAGAGGAACTGCTGCAGACTATGGAGGTTTGGCCGGGTACCGTTATCTCATAATTGATACTGATTGACACATTGCTTATTCTGGGTTTGTCGGCCCTGATTTCGAGCCCTGAAGGGGTGGGAGCGATGAGTATCTCGATTTGGTCAGCAATCTCAGCAGCACGTGCTTCGGTTTTGGCCCGCACCGAGATCTTGGCAAGTACATGGCACTCATTTGTGTCGATTCCCTCTATTGTGATCGATCCAGAGGAGGTCTTTGCGTCCACAGTACGTTCGGATGCCAGGGGGTGTTGTTGTTCGATTGTCTTCTTATACAGAATCCTTGGGCCCACAGAACAACCAGTAATAAAGATATGACAACCCACACAAAGCAAAAAAAACAGTGGCATATCTATCATGAATTTTACAGAACTATGTCGTTTCATCTGTTGACTCCAAAATAATATAAGTCTTCCACAACCACCCTGGTCGAACGCCAGCGGTCCACATTACAAGAATAAACTCCATTTCAATAAAAAACCAGCCACTTTTATGACGATTTGCAGCACTTTGGCTATGTGAAACAAAAGTATGAGTTTTTGGTTAGTCGCTGAAGTTTTGCAGACTTCATGTTTTCAGTTTTCAGTTTTCAGTTTTCAGTTTTCAGTAGGCAGGTTACAGTATGAAAAATGCGTTTTACTAAAAACTAAAAACCAAAAACTGTGCACCACAGGGCTTTTTGAAAAAGTCCTGTTATCTATACTGTTTGGGGTTTTTGAATCCAGTCAGATTGGGCCAAGGCGGTCAGGACTTTTTCAATGTGTATTCTTAAGCCTGAAAAATGTAACACACATGCATCCAGATCATGGTCTTTGCCGGCATTTTCAAGTGCGTGGAATCGGATCAGGTCCCGGGTGTTTTCTTGACATATTTATCTGTGCAAAAAAGAGTCCTGAAATCACGATGGAAATACCCACCAGTTTTTGTACGGAGAGGGTCTCCCCCAGGACCTGCCAAGCAAAAAGGGCCGTGAAAACTGGCACGATATTGATGAACATATTGGATTTTGTGATGCCCATGTGGCGGACGCTGTAGGTAAAGAAGATAAAGGCCAAGGTGGACGCGAACAGGGCGAGCTTCACAATGGCCAGCATGGCCGGCGCATTGTAAGGCGTGTTGAAGAATGATTTGGCCTCAAATGTCAACCAGAAGGGCAGGAAGTAGACAAAGCCTATAATGCCCTGAAAAAAGATGATCGAGATGTTGTTCATTCTGCGGGAGATTCTGTGCAGCACCACAGTGTAGCCCACCGCAGAAAACACGGCACTAAACTGAAGTGTCACGCCCAACGGAGACGCTGTTAGCCCCATGCCCATTTCATAGATGACCAGTGTGACCCCCGAAAAGGAGATCAGAATACCCAGCATGTTTCGTACCGTCACTTTTTCTTGATTAAAAAAATAGCCTGCAAAGGGAGCTACCAATGGAATTGTGGCAATGATGACAGCACCCACCGTAGGTGAAAGGTGTCTGAGACCGTAGCTTTCACCCATAAAATATAGAAACGGTTCAAAAAAGGCCAACAACAGCAAGGCCTTGAGGTCCTGCTTGTCCGGAAAACGCAGCTGTTTGGCCAACGTGGCATAAACAAGAATGATACTGGCAGAAATGCCCAGTCGAAACAGGACAATGGTCAGGGGGCCATACGTTACATTGGCCACCTTAAACCATACAAACGACAAGGAAAAACAAATCATCGCAAGGGTGACAGTCGTATATAGTTTCAAGGGTTTTGGCTGGGGCATAAGATAAAAGAGATTACAAATGATACTGATAGTTTGATGGAATTGTATCTCCCCGGACATCGCTGGGCAAGAGTCTGTGTACAATTTTGTATGTTGTAGGCTAGTCTTAGCTGAGGGGGGGTATTGCCATATCCCTTCACCCGTGTCCTGGTGTATGTGGGGAAGCTTCATATCATTTGCCAATTGCTCTGATGCGATGAACGGTTTATTATTGGGCAGTTCATTGGCCTGTGTTTCTGTGACAAGCGACCATTGGGAGATGCTGTATGGCTGGACAAACTTCTCTGCGGCCTGGTATGGGGGCTATCCCCCATGCGGCAGGCACCACTTTTCGAGTGTGGGCACCGCATGCGGACCAGGTTTTTGTGACTGGATCTTTCAACGGCTGGGCCACGGAATCGTTACCCCTGACGGCAGAAGACAAGGGGTTCTGGGCAGGAAATGTGCCCGCAGCCAAAGCAGGCGATGAATACAAATACCGGATTGTTTCTTCCGCAGGCCAGTGGACACGTCTTGATCCCTATGCCAGGGAATGTGTATGTTCCAATGGCAGCTCAGTGGTGCATGATCCAGCCTATGATTGGGGGGATGTCGTCTTTCAGAGGCCTCGTACTGAGGATCTGGTTATGTATGAAATGCACATTGGCACCTTTAACCACAAACCAGGGGACAAGCCCGGCAATTTTTCCACCGCTATTGAACGGTTGACCTATCTCAGGGACCTGGGTATCAATGCGGTGGAGGTCATGCCTGCCGCTGAATTTCAGGGCGATTTTTCGTGGGGCTATAATCCTTCTTTGCTCTTTGCCATTGAGAGTGCTTATGGCGGCCCCAAGGCCTTCAAGGACTTTGTTTTGGCGGCTCATACACTTGGAATTGCCGTGATCCTGGACGTGGTCTACAACCATTTTGGGCCGGGCGACCTGGATTTGTGGCAGTTTGACGGGTGGCAGGAAAATGGCAAGGGGGGGATCTACTTTTACAATGACCACCGATCCACCACGCCGTGGGGCGAGACCCGGCCTGACTATGGACGCACTGAAGTACGCCATTATCTTCGAGACAATGCATTGATGTGGTTGGATGAATACCGTGTCGATGGGTTGCGATGGGATGCGACCACGTTTATTCGCAATGTCCAGGGCCTCAATAATGACCCTGCCCACGACATTCCAGAGGGCTGGTCGCTCATGCAGTGGATCAATGATCAGGTTAAAACCAAGTACCCCATGGCCCTGTGTCTGGCTGAAGATATTCGCTACAATGCGGCCATGACCCGACCTCAAGCGCAGGGCGGCGCAGGTTTTGATGCCCAGTGGAATGCCACGTTTGTTCGAAAAATCCGCAAGACCCTGGCCTGCCCCACAGATGATCAGGTGAACCTTGAGGATGTGGTTGAGGCGATTGCCTATCAATACAATGCAGCGCCATTTTCCCGCGTCATCTACACAGAGTCTCACGATGAGGTGGCCAATGGCAAGTTGCGCGTGGCTCAGGAACTGTCACCTGATGATCCCGGCAGCTGGGTGGCCAAGAAGCTCTCCACGTTGGGCGCAGCCCTCATGATGACGTCGCCTGGCATTCCCATGCTCTTCCAGGGCCAGGAGTTTCTGGAAGACGAATGGTTTCACGATACAGATCCCATTGACTGGTCCAGAAAGGATCGGTACGCCGGTATTGTCCTTCTGTATCAGGATCTTATCCGTTGCCGGTGTAATGTCGATGGCTACACTGCTGGGTTGAGTGGGGCGGGTCTATCTGTATATCACATCAATCACGCGAACAAGATCCTGGCCTTTCACCGATGGGACAAGGGCGGGCCGAGTGACAGTGTGGTTGTTATTGTCAATCTCATGCGACATGCCCGATTGGACTATCGCCTTGGCTTTCCTGCTTCTGGCACCTGGACGACGAGGTTTAACAGTGACAGCACACAGTATGACTCGGAGTACAGCAATCTAGGTCTGCTTGAGATTCAGGCGGATACCACCTCGCTGGATAACCAGCCCGGGTCGGGCCAAGTCCACCTCGGGCCGTACAGCGTACTCATCTTGTCACAGGGAAGAGGGGCCGTTCCCATAAACGTGGGGCCATGATCTCGTGTCCTAGGGTTGCCACTTGGGTCTAATCACGGTACTATTCCTCCATGAAAGATACTGTAGAACTTCTGGCCCCGGCGCGTGATCTTGACTGTGGGCAGACTGCGATCGAGTGCGGGGCGGATGCTGTGTACATTGGGGGACCTCGGTTTGGGGCTCGGGGCAAGGTGGGTAATAGTCTGACTGATATTGAGCAACTCATTCAGTATGCGCATCAATATTGGGCTCGGGTTTATGTGACAGTCAATACGGCGTTGTTTGACGAGGAGCTTACCGAGGCAGTGGCCTTGATCCACGAGTTGTATGCCTTGAACGTGGACGGGATCATTATTCAGGATGTGGGATTGCTGGAGTGCGATCTGCCGCCTGTCCCGCTAATCGCCAGTACGCAAATGAATATTCAAACCCCTGAGATGGCCGTCTTTCTGGACAAGCTTGGATTTAAGCGGGCCATTCTGGCCAGGGAATTATCCTTGGAGCAGATCCAGGCGATACGAAAGGCCACGTCTTTTGAGTTGGAGAGTTTTGTGCATGGGGCATTGTGCGTGTGCTACAGCGGTCAGTGCTATATGAGCTATGCCCTGGGCGGTCGCAGCGCCAATCGGGGCGAGTGTGCCCAGCCCTGTCGGCAACGTTACAGTCTCGTGGATGCTGAGGGACGCATGATTTGTGAGGATCGCCACCTGTTGTCTCCCAAGGATCTCAATTTGTCCGGATCTCTGACGCCTTTGCTTGATGCGGGCGTGCGTTCTTTTAAAATCGAAGGGCGGCTCAAGGACAAGGGATACGTGGCCAATGTGGTTCGTGCCTACAGAGAGCAGCTTAACAGGCTGCTGCCAGGGCTGGGACTTGTGCCCAGATCCAGCGGTCGGGTGACTGCCGATTTTACGCCGGATTTGGCCAAGACATTTAACCGGGGGTATACCACAGGGTTTCTTAATGGACGCAATGAATCTGTGGGATCCATTGATACACCCAAGATGCTGGGCGAGCGCCTAGGCAAGATTGTGTCCTTGGATCGAAATGGTTTTGAACTGGACAGTAAGCGGCAGCTCAACAATGGTGATGGCCTGTGCTTTTTCGATCACAAAGAACTGTACGGTACTCTGGTCAATAATGTGCAGGGACGTCGCATTGTGCCTGCCCAGATGCAGGGCTTGAAAAAGGGGTTGGTCATCTTTCGCAATCATGATCACAATTTTTTACGACAGCTTAACAAGGCAAAGATTCGACGGCAAATTCCTGTGACTCTGATCCTTTCAGAAACGGTTGAAGGATTCTGCCTGAGTGCCACTGACGAACAGGGCAATCAAGCCACCGTGACTCTGTCGACCGAAAAGACACCGGCGCGTTCGTCTGAAGGGGCCACAGAAAATTTGCGCAAACAGCTCGCCAAGACAGGGAAGACCATTTTCGTCTGTGTGGATATCCAGATCCAATGGCAGCAGCCCAGCTTTCTACCGGTGTCTGTGGTCAATGGCCTGCGTCGAGACGTACTCGAAGCCTTGGTCTCGGAGCGTGCGAAGAATCGTTCTGTTGAACAGCGAACGATTTCGAAAAACAACGCCCCTTGTCCCACAAAGGAGATTACATTTTTGGGGAATGTGCTCAATGAAAAAGCTCGGCAGTTTTACGAACGCCACGGCGCAAAGGTCTTGGAATCCGGTGCAGAATCCGGGCTCGACATGCAGGGCAAGACCGTGATGACCACCAAGTACTGCCTCAAAGACCAACTGGGCCTGTGTCCAAGCCGTGGGAAAGACCATCCTTATTGCGCCCCATTCTACCTCCAGGACGAACAGGGCCGCCGATTTGAATTGACCTTCGACTGCCAGATCTGCCAGATGAAGATTCAGTTGTCTTCACATTGAGCACCTCTTGAGACTCTTTTGAGTCTGATTGACAGGACATCAGATTATACGATACAATCATACGCACGATTATACGGCTGACGCCAGGCCGGTCAAGCTGGTATTGGTTGCTCTAATCATATCTGTGCCTTGATATTATTAGAAGCATACCTTTTAATGGGTATCACGTTGCAGAATACATGGATTTTGGCCTCTTTTCTAGAAGGTGAAGAATGCCCCAATACGCTTATCGAGTCAAATTTACAACAGTGTGTCTGGTCATCTTGCTTGGCAATGGGGTTCTGACTGCGGCTGATTGGCCTACCTATCAGGGGGACAACCAACGACGTGGTGTTTCAGAGGAGTCACTCACGTTCCCTTTGTATGAACAGTGGGTCCATCATGCGGCCAGTGGTCCTTCGCCTGCGTGGCCGGAGATGCCGGCTCAGCAGGATTACTGGCACAATATCCGTGATTTGAATCCAACCCATACGTATGATCGCGCCTTTCATGTGGCTGTGGCAGGGGGTAAGCTCTATTATGGTTCCTCCTCCGAGGACGCCGTGTATTGCCTGGATGCCAGGACCGGACAGCGGCTGTGGGTCTTTTATACAGAAGGCCCGGTACGTCTGGCACCGACGCTGTACCAGGGGAAGCTGTATGTGGGGTCTGATGACGGTCGTGTCTATTGTCTGGATGCCAGCTCTGGTCAACTTGCCTGGTCTCATTGTCCTGCAGGGGTGGACCGAAGAATTCCCGGGAATGGTCGTTTGATATCTGTCTGGCCCGTTCGATCCGGTATTGTAGTTCAAAATGATGTGGCATACGCCTGCGCAGGTTTTTTCCCCAATCAAGGTGTGACTCTCTGTGCCCTGGATGCGCACACAGGCCAGGTCATTTGGAGTGAACAGACCGATGTCTCTTCTCAGGGATACATGCGCAGTTCATCAACGTACTTGCTGGTGCCCACAGGCAGAACCGCCCCTGTGGCATTTGATCTGAAAAACGGACAAAAGATCGGAAGCATCGGCTCAGGCGGAGGCAGCTTTGGTCTGATGCTTGACGACATGAACGTACTGGCTGGCAATGAAAAGGGGCAATTACAGATCAGTGTGCCTTCCACTAGAGAAAGCATTGTCTCTACATCCGGTCTTAGCCTGATTGCCCACGGCCCCATGATCTATATTCTCAAGAAACGTGCCTTGTGCGCCCTGAATCGCCGTGACTATCTTCGGGTGAGTGCCCATATCACGGCGATTGAAAAAGTCGAACCCAAAAAACGAACACCGGATCAGAAACGACAGCTTACTCAGCTTCAGGTAGAACGCAAGGCCTGTGTGGTATGGGAGGTACCATGCCCTGAATCGTATGCCTTGATCAAAGCAGGCAGCACCATGCTGCTGGGCAGTCAAGGAAAAGTGATTGCGATGAGTGCTGACACGGGTGACGTGCTGTGCACCTCGCCCATCAAGGGTAAGGCCTATGGGCTGGCTGTGGCCAATGGCTGTCTCTATGTGAGCACAGATCAGGGGGCCATTCATTGTTTTGGTCAAGCGACCCTCGGGCACGCGGGTCCATCCCAGAACAACCCACGCCTTGCAGAAGGCCCGAGCATTCGACAATCACAAGGCCTTGCACAACTTGCCGGTGATATTATCCAGAAGAGCAGTGTTCGCAAGGGGTATTGCCTGGTCCTTGGGGCAGGCACTGGTTCGCTTGCCTGCGAACTTGCCCGGCAGTCGGATTTATCGATTGTCGGTGTGGAAGAAGAGGCCCTTCAGGTCCGGCTGGCACGTGAACAGATCAGTGCCGCGGGTTTGTATGGCCAACGTCTTTGCATTCTTCAGGGATGCCTGAAAGAACTACCCTTTCAGAATTATGTGGCCAATTTGATTCTGTGCGATTTGTCCCGTGTTGACGAAGACAGGCTTCCTGAGGCTTCAGAACTCCATCGGTTATTGCGTCCTGGCGGGGGCACTCTGGTCCTGCTGTATTCCAGCAAGACCTCGATGGAACATCGGCTTCGTGTCTGGGGGCAGGATGTGTTCGATGACCTTGTCACCCATAAAGACGGTGACTATGCATGGACACTGGTCCAGCGCAAGCCCCTGGCTCAGGCCGGGCAATGGACCCATCTCTATGCGGATACTGCCAACACGTCCTGCAGCCAAGAACCGGCTGTCACGGATACGCTACAACTGGCCTGGTTTGGAAGGCCCGGCCCTCGCAACATCATCGATCGGCACCATCGATCGATGTCACCGCTCTACAAAGACGGGCAGTTGTTTATCGCCGGTAATGATCGGGTCATTTCGTCAGATGCCTATAATGGGACCGTATTGTGGGAAACGCGGGTGCCTGGGTCCAATCGTTTCGGCATGATGAACGACTGTGGTAATATGTGCGTCAATGAGGACACGGTCTATGTGGCTGCCAAGGGCGTATGTTGGTTGATCGATGTGCGTACTGGTCTCTGCGCCAAGCGGTACGCCACACCTGCCCTGTCCACCCCAGAGAAGACACACTGGGGATACGTGGCTGTGGTTGATGACCAGTTGTTTGGCACGACACAAAAACCCTCATCGTCCTTTGCCACGTTTGGATTTGGCAATTCAACAGTCGGGCAGATTGAAGGTGACTACAAACTCAAGGCCCTGAGCAGCAGCCTGTTCTCTGTGGACCGTCATACGGGGCAGCTTCTCTGGCGATACCAGAACGGCCTTATCTTGAATTCCGCGATCGGTATGGGCCCAGATCATGTTTATTTTGTGGAGAGTCGTAATTCCGCAGTGCGCACCAGGCAGGGGCGAATCAGTGCGCACCTGTTTTGTAAAGGCAGGTTACACCTTGTGGCCCTGGACAAAGCGTCAGGTTTGCTGGTCTGGGATAGACCCTTTGAGTTTCCTTACGAGCATCAGATGTTTTTGTCCTGTGCCCAAGGACAGGTGGTTATTGTGGGGTCAGAAAACATCGACAAGAAAGTGGTCTACGATCTCTATGCCTTTAAAACCAGCACGGGCAAGTTGAATTGGCATACGCAGACACCCACCCAAACCGGTCAGGGGGGTGTTCACGGTGAGCAGTGGCAGCACCCTGCGATTATTGGCGATCGACTCTATCTCACACCCCGTGCCACAGGCACCCTGTTTGAATATGATATACACACAGGCGCGCAATCACAAAGCAAGCGTCCGAGGTGGCATGGCTGCGGTACGATCTCAGCGTCCAACTCTCACCTGTTTTATCGAAATGCCAATCCTGAAATGCAGAACCTTGCTCGCAATCAGCAGATCAAAATTACGGTGACGACTCGTCCCGGTTGCTGGATAAACATCATTCCTGCGGGTGGTATGGTTCTCATTCCCGAAGGCAGCTCCGGATGCACCTGCAGCTA
>Ga0307990_1002009_pt1 | contig 16609 bp, 13 predicted proteins | sample EllFjometagen129_FD_203168 | JGI IMG/M metagenome (GOLD analysis project Ga0307990, IMG submission 203168) | Marine microbial communities from Ellis Fjord, Antarctic Ocean - #129 | ecosystem: Environmental > Aquatic > Marine > Unclassified | place: Southern Ocean | collected 2014-10-08
TAGTATTGTTGCGGTATCGTTGATGCCTGCGGATAATGTTAAGGGTATGAGGCGTGATGTTTTAAAGCTTTTGAAGCAGCTTGATTCGCCTGTATATCGCTGGCCTGGTGGTAACTTTGTCAGCGGGTATAACTGGCGCGACGGCATTGGTGACCCGGATAAGAGACCGACATTCAGAAACCCTGCATGGACAGGCTTGGAGTATAATGATTTTGGTTTGGATGAATATATTACTTTCTGCAGAGAAATTAATACTGAGCCTATGATAGCTGTGAATAACGGCTTTGGTGACGCGTTTTCAGCGGCCCAGGAGGTTGAGTATGCTAATGGTTCCGCAGATACTTTGATGGGTAAGTGGCGAGCGGAGATGGGAAATAAGAAGCCTTATGATGTTAAATTATGGTGTATAGGCAATGAGATGTACGGGCAATGGCAACTTGGGCACATGCACCTGAATCACTATGTTATAAAGCATAATCGTTTTGCTAAAGCTATGCGGAAAATTGATGATGATATCATCCTTGTCGCTGTCGGCGATGCCGGTGGATGGTATGACCAGGGAACCGGTGACTGGACCAAGGGAATGCTCGAAAAGTGCCTGGATAATATGGATTATATCAGCGAACACTTTTATTGCTGGGGAGATTTTGAATCCATCCTTGCTCATGTTGAGCCGATGAGAAGCAGTGTGGCAAACAAAGCAAGACACCACCGCAAATATCGCAAAGAGATGCCTGCTGTTGCCAAGAGGGATATGAAGATCGCTTTGGATGAGTGGAATTATTGGTATGGGCCACATCTTTATGGTGAGCTTGGCGTCAGGTACAGGCTTAAAGATGCATTGGGGATTGCAGTTGGTCTCAATGAGATGATAAGAAACTCGGATCTGTTCTATATGGCCAATTACGCGCAGACAGTTAATGTTATTGGCTGCATTAAGACTAACAAGACCGAAGCTGCGTTTGCTACCACAGCACTTCCTTTGATGATGTATCGTAAGCATTTTGGAACTATTCCGGTTGAGATTAAAGGCCAGCAGGGGTTGACGGATATTGTAGCGGCTATGACAGAAGACGGCAAATATCTTACTATCGCGGCTGTGAATTTTTCAGATGAAGCAAATACCGCTAAGATAAACATTAAAGGTAAACAGCTTAAGGGCAATGGTTTGTTATGGCAGGTAAAAGGTGATTTAAATGATTATAACGAGCCCGGCAGGGAAGACACCGTAAAAATAAGTGAACAAAAAGTCAGCGGAATAAATAATAAGCTGACAATGCCCGGGCATAGCATTAATCTTTATAAGCTTGAGTTGAAGTAAGTATTAAGATCAATAGTTAAGGAATTTTTATGTTTAATCGCCGAGGTGTATTTACAGTTGTCGTATTTTTAATGTTGACGGCAACTGTTTTGGCTGGGGATTTTACTGCTGATATAGAGGCAGATAAAACTAAAGAGCCTATCAGTGATTATATTTATGGTCAATTTATTGAACATGTGGGCAGATGTATTGACGGCGGGATATGGGCGGAGATGGTGTTCGACAGGAAATTTTTCCATTCTGCCTGTAGTGATAAATCAGCTTGGCAATTGAAAGGTGTTGTCGGCTGTCTCAGCAGTGCTGGTGAAAAGTCTTTTGTTGGACGTAATGGCGTTAAGGTCAATTTAAACAGCCAGATCGGCTGTGGTATATACCAGCAAGAGCTTGGTCTTGTTAAGGGTAAGGGTTACACAGGGTATGTGATCTTATCTGCTGATGGTTTTTCCGGATCTGTGGATATCACACTCAGCTGGGGGACATCGAAGAAAGACCGCCAAACTGTCAGTATTAAAAAAGTTACAGCCCAATATATAAAATATCCATTGAGTTTTAAAGCCGGTAAAAGTACTTCTAACGGCACCCTTGAGATATCTGCAAAAGGTTTAGGCAGTTTTACTATCGGGACCGTTTCGTTGATGCCCGCGGATAATATTAAAGGTTTTCGGGCTGATACCATAGCACTTTTGAAAGAGCTTGATGCCCCGGTTTATCGCTGGCCCGGCGGATGTTTCGTTGGTGGATATAAATGGAAGCCGAGAGTTTGTGACAGGGATAAAAGAGCACCAGGAATGGGTTCGGGGCCTGGTAAGATAGAAAACAATGAGATGGGGATAAATGAGTTTATCGAATTGTGCAGAGTATTAGATGCCGAGCCTTTGCTGGTTGTTGACAGCGGTACGGGTAATACCGTTGAAGATGTAGCTGAGGAAGTGCAGTATTGTAATGGCAGTATTGATACGCCGATGGGCAGGCTGCGAGCAGAGATGGGATATCTTGAGCCTTTCAATATTAAATGGTGGGGGATCGGCAATGAAATGTATGGCTACTGGCAGGTGGGTAATATTCCAGTAGACAAATACCCAGCCAAGCACAATGCCTGTGCTAAAGCTATGCTGGCTGAAGATGATTCGATAAAAATAATTACCGTAGGCTGGACCGGTGACTGGTCGAAAGAGATGCTGAAAAAAAGCGGCGACTATACAACACTTATGAGCGAGCATTGTTATGTTAGAGACCCGTCTGAAAATGTTGCTGAGCATGTTAATAAATTGGTATGGGTGATTAACTGGATCGCTGATGAGCATAGAAAATATCGACGGGAAATCGACGGACTCGCAGAGAAAGATATCAGGATCGCAATGGATGAATGGGGCTACTGGTATGGGCCTTACCTTTATGGCAACCTGGGGACACGATATTTTATGAAGGATGCTTTGGGAATAGCAGCGGGATTTCATGCTTTCTTTAATAATTCTGATGTTATCGAGATGGCAACTTATGCGCAGACTGTTAATGTTATTGGTGCGATAAAGACTAATAAAACTGATGCGTGTTTTGCGACGATAGGGTTGCCGATGGTGATGTATCGGAAGCATTTTGGTAAGGTGCCGGTAGAGATAACGGGTAATTTTAAGCCTATAGATATTTGTGCTGCGTGGACGGAAGATAAAAAAGCATTAACTGTCGCGTTGGTGAATCCGCTTGGTAAAAGTTGTGAAATTACGTTGAATATAAAAGCTGTGGAACTAACAGGCACCGGTAAGCTATGGCGGATAGAAAATCCTGATCCAATGGCCTACAACGATCCGGGTCGTGAGGCAAGTGTAGATATAAAAGAAAGCAGCTTCTCAGCGTTCAAAGGTAAGGCTGAATTGCCGGGGTACAGCGTTAGTCTTTATCGTTTAAACGTTCGATGATCTCGGTTACTATCTGGTCCTGATTTTTGTCAGCGCAATTGATGCTTATCTGGGCATATTCGAGATAAATTGGCTGACGCCTGCCGTAGAGGTCTTTAAGGCTTTGGTGTTTTTCTTTTACGACGCCTCTTGTTGAAAGATTGGTAATCCTTTTTTCAATTGATTCACAGTCCAGGTCAAGATGTATTATGATTCCATCAGCAGATAAATGCTTCATAGCTTTAGGGCTGTAGACAACTGAGCCTCCTGTAGCAATTACGGCATTTTTAACATTGATGCACATAATTTGCTCTTGCTCCATGTTGCAGAAATCTTCTTTGCCCTTTTTGTCAAGGATGCTTTGCAGTGTTTGATTTTCAAGAGCCTGGATATAGACATCGGTGTCGAGAAAGTATCGACCTAATGCTTTTGCCAGCAAAACGCCGACAGTGCTTTTGCCGACGCCGGGCATGCCTATAAGTATTATATTGGATTTAATCATTTATAATCCCCATGTCACCTGGATTGGCAAGGCAATTGGCGGGCAATTTTCGCAGCAATTTTTGGCTGAAAGTGGTTTTGCCTATATCTTCGATCTTGTGGGCATCAGAACCGAAAACCAGACCGACACTTTCATCAAGGGCGGCTTCGTATATTTTATGCCAGCTTCGTTTGTATTGGTCTGAAAGTTTGTTACCATTTAGCTCGTTTATCTCCCAGAAGGTATTATTCTTTGCGGATATTTTGGCGGCTTGTGAAAATATTGCGAGCATGTCTTCAAAAAACGGGTCAAAGTCAAGAATGTTTGCGACCATTCTTCCCGGGTGGGCAAGCGTATTTACTTTCGGGTTCGATACCACTCCAAACAGGGTGCTTTGCCATCGGTCAAGCAGTTCTTCTGGTTCTAAGTCGCAATCTTCGGCTGAGTGTGGGTAGTTGCCAATGCCGGGGATATAATGAATTGAACCAATTATATAGTCGATGTCATCAAGGTCATCTGTTACAAGTTTGCCATCGGTGCGCATGCCGTCAGCATCTACTTCCGCACCCACAATAACATTACAGCCGGTTTCAATAAAGGCTGCTTCTTTGCGGATCTTATCGATTGTTTTTAAGTCATCGCTATTGAAAACGTGGTCGGTGATAATTATAGTTTTCAGTTTTTTAAATTGTGCTTGTTTTATAATCACTTCGGTGGTCATACCTTCAGCGTGGCCGCAATAGGCAGTATGTATATGTGAATCGTAATTTATCATGGCCGCTTAGCCTTGTTCCTGCTATTGTTATTTCGTTGTAGCATTATTTATCAGCATTTACTTTTGCAGGTATTATACCAGAAAAATCGCCGGCAACGTTACGAATATGTTTGAAAATGATAAAACCTATAATAGCGGATATAAAATAACCCGCGGAAGAAAACAGCAGGATGTTGTGGAGACCGATTTCTTCAGCAAAATAGCCTATCAGCATCTGAATAAGGCTTGCTATTCCCCATGCCCCTCCTACGATAAGACTCATTCTCATTCCGAGGTTAGGTCCGGAAGTGTATCTTGCAACAGTAGCTATAAGGGGATAAGCAGCGATTGAGCCGAAGCCTGCGAAAAATAAAAACAATACTGCGAATTTATGTTCGATCATTGCCTGGTGACATATCAGTAGTGGGATGCCTAACATCAAAGCGATGATCGAGCAAAACAGCGGACCTTTTTTGTCAGCGACTTTTGACCAGAAAAGTGAACCGATTGCACCGCCGATGCAGAATACCATAGAGCAGACACCACCAAATGTCAGTTCGAAGCCGAGTTCGTGCAGTCTCATGGGCAGAATCCAGGCGATGACGGTTGTTGCGGTAGTGGTTGGTATAGCCATTATCATTATAGGCCAAAAGCTAAGCGTTGCTTTTTCGGCGGTTTTTTGTATTGATCTTGGTCTTTCTACTGCGAGTTTAATTCTCAGGAAATAGATTAACGCCATCCCGACAGCAGGGCATATTAGCAGGAAGTAAAGCCCTTCCAGGCCGAAGCGGGTGACAAGTATCGGGGCGATGAGCATTCCAGCGGATATGCCGACAAAGCCACCAGCCATGAAAACTGAAGTTGTCATTGAGGGTGATATTGGTTTTAAAATGTGTATCGCCCGCATACCTTCGGGGTGCAGTATTGCTACGCCAATTGCGGTGACAACCGCCAGTATTAAAATGGCGTGCATGGAGTCAGCTGACCGGGGCAAAAGAGCCAGAAGACAAATTGCTGAAGCCAGTATAAAGCCCAGATGTATAAAGAAAGGCTTCTTTTTGTCTGGTCTTAAGTGACCGGTTAGTACTTGGACAAGGTTGCAGGTGAAGTTGAGCGTGCCTAATATCAAAGCTCCCTGTGCGACAGTTAAAGCGAACTGCGTCTGGATAGCAGGCAAAATCGTCGGCAGCATACCTGCGAACATATCAATAATGAGATGAGCTACAGTTACAGCGAATAACTGCTTCCAGCGAAATATTAATAATTTATTGTTCAACTTCTAACAGACCTGAATCTGAAATTTTTTGCCGGTAAGTTCTTCATAAGCTTCGATATATTTTGCACTGGTTTTTTCGACGATGTCATCCGGCAGGACGACGCCTGGGCCTGACTTATCGAAGTTGATGCTCTCAAGATAATTTCTTACGAACTGTTTGTCGTAACTTTCCTGATCTCTGCCTGATTCGTATTTATCCGCAGGCCAGAATCTCGAAGAGTCAGGAGTCAACACTTCGTCAATTAAGATTATCTTTCCGCCAACAAGTCCCCATTCGAATTTCGTATCTGCGAGGATTATGCCTTTTGTCTGGGCGTAAGCAGAAGCTTTTTCAAATATCGCGGTACTTTTGTCACGGACAAATTCGGCTGATTGTTTACCGATGACCTCAACGCAACGGTCAAAGCTAATGTTTTCATCGTGTTCACCGATTTCAGCTTTTGTCGCGGGTGTGAAGATCAGCTGTGGTATTTTGCCGCACTGCAGGATCCCTTCAGGTAGTTTTTGGCCGCAAACGGTTCCGCTTTGCTGGTATTCTTTCCAACCTGAACCGGTGAGGTAACTGCGGATAACACATTCTATCGGCAGGACCTCAACTTTTTTGACGAGCATGGATCTGCCTGCGAGCTGGTCCGGATAGTCGCAGAAAGGTGCGGGGAATTTTGTAACGTCATCGGTTATGAGGTGGTTTTCTGTTATGTTTGTGAGGTATTCGAACCAGAATTTTGAAATCTGGGTCAGTATCTGACCTTTATAAGGTATTCCGTTAGTCATTATTACGTCAAAAGCGCTTAACCTGTCGGTTGCAACGATCAGCAGGCTATCGCCGAGGTCGTAAATATCACGAACTTTGCCCCTTTTGGGCTGTTGGTCAGCTATGTTGGTCTGTAAAATAATATTTGCCATAAGAGCTCCTATGTTAAAAGTCTACTCCAATTTTTACCATTTTTTACGCTAATTATCTGCTTCTTGCTTAATGATTTTCGATTCGGGTTGCATGATAATCGAAAGAAAGTATTAAGTCAACAAATTCGTTTTTCAGAATGTCTAATAAATCATATCAGCTCAGTGAATCTACCTGATCATCTACAAATTTCAGGACAGTTTGGGTTGCGTTGCGGATATCTTCGGTATCCGGCAGGAAGTCGGCAACTGCCTGGATGTATTTGCGTTCTTTGAGCCTTGTAAAGGTCGCAGCAAAATTCATGTCGTAGACCCAACCAATCTGCAGCAGCTTCATATCGTTCCAGCTTTTGAGCTTTTTATAGTCGAATCTTTCGCCTGTAATCAGCGAATTTACTAATTCGGATGAATATTCAGGGATGTCCGGCAGTTCAAGTTCCAGCCGGAATGAGTCGGGCTCGTCGGTATATTGTTTGTAATATTCAATCACTACATAGTAGATATCAAGCTTGTCGGCATCGCGGATTAGTTTTGAGTAAAGTTCGACCTGGCTGTCAATGTTTTCGGGTATTTCTTTCAGGCTGTGATATTCAATGGCTTTTTCGATAATATTTTTGTCGTCGGGGTTTATATCCTCGAGCAGATTGTTCTCTGTGATAATTTCCAAACCGAGTTCGTTGTGATTTACGCTTCTGCAATCGCTATAAGTGCGATATTTCCTGAACTGTTCGAATCTGCCTATGTCGTGCAGAAGTGCGATTGCCTGAGCTAAGATTTCCTGGTGGGGCTCGAAAGACAGGCTGTTGGTCAGGTAAAGCATCTCATCGCATACCCTGGCGGTATGTGCCTGTTTCAATTCGATATTGGCATTTACGAAATCATCATCGCAATAGAAACTGTTGATGTATTGGTTAACCCATTCTTTCAGTTTTTCAAACTTTTGCACATTCATGTTTTACCAGCCTTGAAATTATCATCCAAAGGGATACTTATATTAAAAATAAGATGATTGTTCCACTAATTTCAATAAAAAAAATGGTGTTGTGGTTGTTATGTATTTGAATTATATTGATCCCAATTGAATTTTACCGTCTATCCGCGGCTAAAGAACTTAAAAATAATAAGTTGCGGATTTATTCGCGGAAATTTCTTAGCCTTCAAGAGTATAAATTATAATAACCAGATTGAAATGTGTAAAAAACAGCAAGGAGAACATAAAATGCCCACAGCAGCAGATATTATCGTTCGCAGGCCTACCGAGGCAGAAACAGAAGAATGTAATCGCTGGCCTATTTGGGAATGTGAAGCAAAGACATTTGACTGGTCTTATACCCAGCAGGAAACATGCTTGATTATCCAAGGCAGGGTGACGGTTAAAGACGATAAAAGCTCAGTGAGTTTTGGCCCCGGCGATTATGTAGTACTTCCGAAAGACCTCGACTGCACCTGGCAGGTCGAAGAAGCAGTAAAGAAATATTACAACTTCAGCTGAAAGATTTAAGGGTAGTTCTGGTAATTACTTATTCCAGAAGGTTATCGCAATCTAATCCCTGTGGGTCCGTACATAACAGCCATTGGTTGGCGAGGATCGCATAGTCTCTAAAGTCGGTATTGGTATCAGTGTCGATATCACCGGCGCCGCCATCAAGCCAGGTTGAAGCAATTAAAGCCAGGTCATCATAGTCAACATAGCAGTCGCCGTTTATATCACCTTCATAATAGCCCCAGTCGCCGCAAGAATCGCTGTGGTTTCCGAAGTTAACGTTGTTTACATCTTCAGCTCTGCCGAGCGTGACCTGGTGAACACCGCTGGTTTCAGCTCCAAGGTCGTAAATAGCTTCCGCCAATGCCATCATATCAACTCTTGGGAAATCAAGATTTGTGTTAATGACGTTGTCGTCTTCATCATCGCCATCGTTGATAGTAACAGCGGTGTTTTGTATAAGCTGAATAAATTCATCTATGCCCAATTGTCTGCCGAGCAGTTCCCCTGCAAGTTGCTGTGCTAAGGCGGCAATGCCTGCAATGTGTGGGCTGGCCTGAGAAGTTCCGTGCATAGTTACCGTACCGTTATCATCATCGGCGCCTGTTATTGGTGCACCGGGGGCAAAAATGGTAGTTAAGTTAGGGTCTCCTCGTTGAGAGAATGGGCAGATGCGGTCGGCGGCTGTGGTATAAGCAATCGCGCCGCTTTCATAGCTGTATCCACTGGTGCCGCTGTCGTAAACCGCACCAATACTTAGTGAGAATTCATCTGCTGCTGGATAGCTTACTCCCTGTTGACTGTCATGATAGTAGAAGCTATTACCAGAAGCTGAAACGACTATAACCCCTTGTGTAGCCAATTGTGATAATTCGTCATGGATACCATATAATGCTTGACTAGTATTGTAATTTCTACTATTACCATTATCATCAACATCCCCAAGAGACATGTTTACGCTGACGATGTTATAGGCTGTGGCATTGTTGATAACCCATTGCAAAGCAGCTTCAGTATAACCAAAGTTGCCACCTCCGGCATCTTCAAATACTTTCAGGGCGATGATATTTACTCCCGGAGCCATTCCTGTATTGGTGCTATCCTGGGAACCGACTATGCTGGAGACATTTGAACCATGGCCATGCTGATCGCTTGCATCGAAGTCACCGTCTGCGAAGTCATATTGGAATATGATACGGTCTGCAACGCCGTCACTGTCGCTATCAGGGCCGAAATAAGGGTGGTCGAGGTCTATGCCTGTATCTATAATTACAACACAATAGCCGCTTCCATCGATGCCGGCAAAACGCGAGTCGTTGCGGAAATCATCCATGTTGATCAGTGAGCCTGACTGCTGTGTCATCATTCCCGTTGTATTGCCTGATACAGGCTGGGCAACTTCGCCTTGTATGTAGATCGGCGAATCTGAATTTGTAGTGGTAATTTCCACTGATTCAATAACCCGGACACCTTTTTGCGATAAAGCTGAAGCCGCCGTCGCAGGATAACTCTGCTGCCAATCGGGCTGACTAACTTCCGCAATAGTGTATGTTCCGGGGTAAAGTCCTGTGATGGAATAAGCACCGTTTTCATCTGTGATATCGTTTGGTTCGTCGGCATCAAATTGGTAGTTTTGGTTCAGGTCGACAAAAATCTGCCATCCTTGTAAGCCAGATTCGTTCTCGTCCCAGACACCGTTTGCATCGAGGTCGTTGAATTTGTAACCGCTGATACTGCCTGGGATGCTGTTGTTGCCGAAGTTAATATCGTTTACATCTTCATCGGCGCTCAGCACAACCTGGTGGACATTGTTTAAAAGAGATGCTGGTTCGAGGTGTATTACGGTTACTCCCTGATGAAGCATTGATTCATAGCTTCCGCCCCAGTCCATTCTGTGCTGGGAGTTTTCCCATGTGTCGTGGATGATGATTTCCTGTGTTGAGTCATTATATCCAACGCCGACCATAGAATGACCTGCAACCTGAATCATTACGGGATAGCCGTTGTCGATCTCATTTTTATAATCATCGAATGAAAACCCGCCGGCAGCATATGTATCAACATGCTGCGTGTAGTTTTCAGTGACAGTATAGCCCCTTGATTCTGCGAAAAGTCTCATACCGTGACAAAGCGCTGTTCGAGGAGACCCCGCTGAAGCAGGAGGGATGTAATCATAAAGCTTATTAGCACCATCCGAAAACAGTGCAGTTGAGCCGTCAACGTTGAAGTCAATTTCGCTGCCATTAAATGCCCACTTCCATTGGTTGGTCCCCATGAAATCAGTAGTGCAATCACCCCATGTGTGTTCGATGCCTGATGTTTCCCATGGGTCAGGCCCTTCTTCATTATAATTAATCCAGTAATCATCTACATGACCGGGGGTTGTTCTGCCGTCAAAGCTGTCCTGAGTGGCGATGATGGAGCATGCTCCTGGGATTGGTAAAGAAGGTATAGCTCCCTGACCAAGATTTGTCAATGGGGCAACGCCGCCATTAGTCGGCCCGGTATACATGTTTGAGTAGCCATGCCTGTCATAGTAGCCGAATATCATTCCCGCAGCTGTTGCGGAACAGCCGTAAGTCCAGGTCGAAGTTGGCACACCGTTAAGAACGATATCGCCTGCATCGGAAATTGCCTGCGATGATGATTGAACTTCGGGTTCGTCCAATAGTCCCTTTTCAACAGCTTTGATGGCCTGCTTCCATGATTTAAACCGTTTGCCTTTGCCGATCTGTTTTTTCCATTTCACTAACGATCTTTTCGGCGGGCTGTCCATAGATGTTATTTGTATATCAGCCAGTTCGCTATAAGAAAGCTGATCGCCATAAGTTGCAGGCCCCGGAATTACGGGGGTTGATAAGGCTTGAGGCAGTGTTTCGCCTGCGGGGTTTATATCAGAAGGGTAAGTCTGCTGCCAGTCAGGCTGATTAACCTCAGCGATGATATATGTTCCCGGATTGATGTCCTGCAATGAGTAAGCTCCGTCGGCATCAGTAATGTCATTTGGTTCATTGATGTCAAAGAGATAGTTGTTGTTTAAGTCGGCGAAGATGCGCCATCCCTGAAGGGTAGGCTCATTGCTGTCCCAGATACCGTTTGCGTTGATGTCGTTGAATTTGTAGCCGTTGATGCTTCTGCCAACTCTGGTAAGAACGGTAAATTGTTTTGAATGTTCATTATTTGATTCTTTTATTTCTGTTACTTCATCATCGTAGTCACATACTACTTTGAAAGTATGAGGACCTTCGGAGAGAGGCTGGAATACAGCATCAAGTACATTGCTGTCGTTATTCATCTCGAGGGAATCTTTTTCGACGTATTTTACCAGCACATTATCGAGATATAAGCCATATTTGAATTCCCAGGCATCTACATTGCCTGAGTTTATACAACTGTAATCAACATAAATTATTTCGTCATCATATATCTCAGTTGCCGAGACAGTGGTGTCGTTTACATTTGAAATAACGATTTCGTCATCCCACCCTAAAAGCTGGTAAGGCCTTAGGTCTGGTTTTTCATCGCCGTATTTATAATGAATAGTTAACTGCACATCTGTAATTGTGCCGGTGTCATAATATGAGGTATCGCAAACCTGGAAGTACCAGTTAGGATCAGCGGGGGAGCCAAGGAAAATTTCTGTATTAGTACGAGTTTCGTCTATGTTTATGCCGTTGCTTCCCTCGTTGTCACGGATCATCCAGCTATTGGTTATAATGTTGGGGTCATTCGGGTCAGTTGTGAATAATTTTACTTCAAGGTCGCCCACCCAGGTATGATTGATCTTATAATATGCATCCACTTTCCATACATAAGCGTCATCCGGCAGGAGATTTGGGCCTGCTAAAGCCGGGTTGTAAATGAAGTTTATCCCAGTCCAGTCGCCATCGGGGCCGTCAGGTATGATAATGCCGTTACTGTCGCTCCAATTGAAAATAAGCTGCTGCTCTTCGAGGTTAACTGTAAAAGAATTACAATCTGTAGTTTCTCCGACGGCAGCGGTCGAATTAGCAAGAAGACCGGTGTTGTTAGTATAAGAAACAAGTTTTATAAAATCTTTATCGAGTTGGGGCAGGCTGTTCTGAGCGAACAAAATCTGACTCAGAGCAAATATTATTGTTAGAGCAAAAATCCTTTTCATCGTTCTAAAAACCTCTTTTTTTATGTCTTAAAAAACCGCCCCGAACAGAGTTACAATCGATAGGGTTCTAATGGTATTTTGATTAAAATATTCATATAAAATAATTTTCAGACTCTATAGAGTATTTACGCAAAAAACTTCCGAAACATCATTATACTAAAATTGATGTTATTTGTCAATTAAAATATCGTCAAATGACGCTTAGAGCGTTAATCCCGGGTTTTTATTATTATTTTGTTTTTGAAATGAAACTTTTTTGTCCTGACAATGGGATATATATTTCTGATATAATCATTTTAAACGTCTCTTTGCTTGACAAATCACACCAAATTGCCGATAATAAGCATATAAGCAGTTTAATACCGATTTACGCAGGAGAAAAGTCTATGCGTCTGGTCGTAAAACAAAATGATATCATTATCAAAGAACTGCAGTTTTCTAAAGGCCCGGTTTATATCGGTCGCCACGAACACAGCCAGGTTTCTTTGCCGGATACCTCTGTTTCAAGAAGGCATGCTGTGCTCACAAAAACAAAGCATGGCGATTGGTCCATAGAAGATCTCGACTCGGCAAACAAGACTTACTTAAATGCTCAGCAAGTGCAAAAAGCAGAAGTAAAAGACAGCGATATCGTCCGCATCGTTGATTTTACTATCGACATCATCTTAAAGGAAAATCACATACAAACACCAATGAACCTTGCTGATACTCTCGTACCATCCTCTCAAATTCAAAGTGTGATTATTAGAAATACCTTTTCATCCGATGCTCCACCCATAAGAATGCCCGCAACAAGAATAAACCAATTTATTGAAGCAACTGAATTGATCTGTGAAGCAAATCTGATTGGAGAGATTGTAAAAGTACTTATAAAAATAGTGCTTAATCAGTTCGCAGGCTATAATTGCTGGGTTGGTTTAAGAATGCAGGTTGAAGGGGACCTTGACAGCTATCTTGGTAAAAACCGCACAGGTCAGCTCGTAGACCTCAACGAGATTAAACTAAAACCAAAGATCAACGAAGCTCTTGAAAAATCGCAATATCTTCTTTTCCCAAGGCTCTCCCTGCCAAGGGGCAAAAGGAATATGCAGTCCGCTATGATTGTCCCTGTCATAGGGGCACAAGGCTGTTATGGTGTAATATATGTAGACAACACTCTCGTCCACGAACATTACAGTCTCGCAGATCTCGATTACCTTATGCTGGTAGCGATTCACACTGCCGCCTTTATCCGAAATTTCTAACGCTGACCATTTGTCGATTAGCGTTTGTATTTACCCACTAACTGTCCCTGGCCAAGTATGTGTCCCTGCATCTTTTCCAGCAGTAAATCCTTGTCCATAACAGTTACACTGTCAATATATTTGTCAATTGCGTATATCCTGAAGAAGTAACGATGTGTCCCGCTCGGCGGGCAAGGCCCACCATAACCGGTATGTCCGAAATTATTTATGCCTTGTCGAATACCATTTTCCAATGTCTCGTCGCCCGGCACATTTTCCTCCAGAGCTTTCATCCAGCCGGCAATATCATATATCACCCAGTGAACAAATGTTCCCATAGGTGCATCCGGATCGTCACAGATTATCGCAATAGAATTTGTCCCCTCTGGCAGATTCTCCCACTGAAGTGCAGGAGAAATATTCTTCCCGTCACAGGTAAACTTTTTATCAAGCATATTCCCATCAGAAAACGATGGACTTGTTAATTTTATTTCCATAATTATACCATTCATGGTAATAAATTTCCGCGAATAAACCCATAACTTCTTATCTTTGAGTTATTTACCCTCATGGACAAGAAATTAAAAAATATTTTATTTTTATAGTTACTTGTAAATTAACAATAAAATTATACTCCCTATTACTTTATTAGCATCTTATTGAATCAAGGAATCCATTTTAGAGGGCGATTAGCTTTTTCAATACCTTTCATACGTACATTTTTTGTAGCAAAAAAATATTCCCCGAAAGCTCCATCAACGAACATTACACCAATTACCCATTGTCTTTGTGCATGAACTTCCTCAAGCAATTCCGCACCCCCATTAAAATTCCATTCGCCACTTGCCTCAAAAAACATAATTACATCAGTAGGAATTGAATTAATGTCTAATCCTGAAAGATTTCTGTTAAATGCAAAATTACAGGCACCACTCTCAATGTCAATGGCCTTGAAGGTTTCTTTCGTTATTTTTTCTGTTTGTCCTAGTAGTTCATCACACCAATTGTCCGCCAACGGTAACTGTCCATTATGATCTCTAGCGTAGGAAACTATTGCTTGCGAAAGTAGTGTCATATTTTTTTTTGCATTGCGGGTTAATTGCGACTCATTACGAACCTCATGTATTAACGAAACGATATAAGAATAACTAATGTAGCAACCAACGGCTACGATAAGAAAAATTATTGTGATGACATAATACCGAATTTTCATATGAACTCCATTATACAAAACTTTGATTAAACTCATAACAGCAAGCAGTATAGCTACGTAAAAACAAAACTTTAATAGCAAATCACTGTTTAATTTTCAACGCTAATTTTCTATCTTCGCCAGTATATTCTTGAGGGATATTCATTGTAACCTTTCCAGAAAAAATTACTTGTATTATTATTTAATAAAAGCCCCTGTCCGCCCCGACCATCGTTGCCAGAGCATCGATCCCTAAAAGCCGGTCAAGCCCCTTAATTGTCTTATCCTCATTGACCATATCAGCCTGATAGCAACATGCCACCAGTGTCCCCACGCTGTCAAACATATCCATAAACATCAAGCTAAATATCGCTCCGAACATACTCCACTTTATCGCCCCGACAATATCAAGCTTGAGAAACACTGCCGATATGTCGCAATTAAGGCTTGCTATATTCTCAGGCCAGGCAACCTTACCCGCCAGTAAAGCCACCCCCGTCGCCGCTGCTATCCCGATCAAAAGAGAGCCTTTTACTTTTTTTATTTCTAAAATTATCATTACCAAAAGACCGAACAATCCGATCATAACCGTAGGCGTAAATTTTCCCGCTGCTACCAGCGTCGCATCATTCTTGACTACAACTCCCATATTCACCAACCCGATAAATGTTATAAAAAGCCCTATCCCCACCGAGATAGCTGCTATTAATTCCGCCGGTATTGCCTCGACAAGTTTTTTCCTCAGTCCGATCAGCGTTAATATCAAAAAGAAAACACCTGACAAAAACACAACCCCCAATGCCGTCTGCCAACTCGCCTTGCCGCTAATAACCAGGCTGTAAGCGAAAAAAGCATTAAGCCCCATCCCAGGTGCCATAGCAATCGGCGCATTAGCAAAAATCCCAACTGCTATTGTAGCGATCGCACTGACAATACAAGTTACCACAATAACCGCCGACTTATCCATTCCTGCATCACTTAATATTGCAGGATTAACGAAAATAATATAAGCCATCGTAAGAAACGTCGTAACCCCTGCAATTGTTTCAGTTTTAAGATTTGTCTGTTTTTCTCTAAGTCCGAAATATTTATCCAGCATTTTTAATCCCTTAAAAAACCCAGCTGACGAATCTCTATTCACTTAATCTCTCTTATTTTAAGCCTTGAATTCCTGCTTCTATAATAATCATATCTTTCCTTAAGGGAAATATATATTTTACTGTTTTTTAATATCTGTTAGAATACCTGTTCCGATTGTGGCAGACTTTTGAAAGAATTTGACATGAGTTTTATTACTATTTTGATAATTGCGGCAGCACTTTCAATGGACGCTTTCTCAGTTTCCATCGCAACCGGCGCTGCCTACAAAAAAACCGGCAATCTCAACGCTCTGAAAATAGCATTCTTTTTCGGCATTTTCCAGGCTGTCATGCCAATCATAGGTTGGCTTGCAGGCCTGAGCTTCCGAAAATACATCGAATCTTTCGACCACTGGATAGCATTCGCCTTGCTCGCTGCGGTAGGGGGTAAAATGATATACGAAGCAATTTTCACAAAACAAAAGCAGCAGAAAAGCACCCCAATGACCCTGACACTGTTGCTTGTCCTCTCTATCGCCACCAGCATAGACGCTCTGGCAGTAGGCATAACTTTTTCACTCATAGCAGAATCGATCATCAAAGCTGTAATAGTTATAGGCCTGGTGACATTTGCCTTCTCCTACATTGGAGTTTTCATAGGCGAAAAGTTAGGCCACTTCTTCGAAAACAAAATAGAAATAGCAGGGGGCCTGATGCTCCTGGCTATAGGAATAAAAATTCTTATCGAACACCACGCCTTTAATTAAAATATACATCCACCCTCAAGGTCGTAGTGTGTAATTAGACATGGGGTTTATTTCTCACAGTTGGTTATATTAATCCATGATATGCGGGCGGTAA
>Ga0307990_1002011_pt1 | contig 16605 bp, 14 predicted proteins | sample EllFjometagen129_FD_203168 | JGI IMG/M metagenome (GOLD analysis project Ga0307990, IMG submission 203168) | Marine microbial communities from Ellis Fjord, Antarctic Ocean - #129 | ecosystem: Environmental > Aquatic > Marine > Unclassified | place: Southern Ocean | collected 2014-10-08
TCGGACCTTTTGCAAGAGCTGTTACAGGCTCAATAGGGAATCTGCGCCTTATAGACATTAAAATGTTCAACTAGCTGTTTTTAAAAGAGAAGTTTTTTAGCTTGACAGGGGTAAGATAGGATGTCCCTCTTTACCGTGCCATACATGAAGTGAAAATTGAAATGGTCCCTCTTTACCGTGCCATACATGAAGTGAAAATTGAAATGGTACCTGCTGATATGATGAAGAATTATCAAAAAGCGGAATCCCCGGGGAGATCGTTTCATAGTCCAAATAGAACAGTGGATATCGGAGGGTGTCTAAAAATTCTCTTAATTTCTCTTTGTCGGAGTATGTTCGGCCGTTTTTATATGATCGAATTTCAATTTCCTGTCGATCGGTAAGATCAAAACCACTGGGAACATCTGCAGGATCAATGATATTATTCGATATTAAGTCCTCAAGTTTTCGCCCGCTGAATATGTTATAGACCGAATAGCCATGGATATGGCTCCAGCAAGGGTATGGGGACGAGGACGGGGGACGGGGACGTAATTGACTAGCTTGACCTACTCTTTCGTTCTCCTTGTAATTGCCTTGGGAATGGCGGACGCAGAAATTCCGAGCTATCGGGCTACTTTTGCCAAGGGGATTCCATAATCCTGTACCAATTGATACAATTGTATTATGAAAAAAAGCGTTCGTAATGATCGTGGTTGCCAATCCAAAACCACGTGACTGTATCACCATCAAAAATGCCGATGGCACGATAGCCGCGTGTTATTCTTACCGACCAAATATCTTCCTCGTGGTTGATACATTTGAAATGCAGAGATGGATGAAAGGGATTTTTTGCCCACAAGCGATAGGCTTTTCTGGCTCTGAGTTTTATTACTTTGTCAAGAGATGCGTATGCAGTCCAAAATGACGGTAGAGTTGCGGATTTCACAGCCGGTTATAGTCCATCGGTTTTGCATGTCCTTCGGCAATTTCCCGTCTGGCACGCTGGGCAGCGGAAACAAGTTGCGATTGTGTTTTCTTAAACGTGACATCCCAATGAATCTCGTCCTGTAAGTTTTCGACATAATCGCGCAGATGTTCTACTACTTGGTGTTGTACACTCTCGGGCAAAGACTCCATCATTTTTGTTAATGTGGTAATGGCTGTAGATGACATGACCAAACGCTCCATTTATACATTTCTATGCCCAGGCTTTGTGTCAGCCCGGAGCATTCCTAGTGAAAATTACCTTATGCCTGATTATTCCAGCCGTCAAGTTCACTCAGAAACGGCGTTATATATTAAATCATGTAATAGTAATAGGGGACGTTGCCAATTTATATAATATATTTTACCGGCACCATCTTCCCATGGCTTCCGTGTCCAATCCCCTGTTCCGTTCTATTTATATACAACCGCTATTTAACACACCGTCAAGTCCAGCCTTTGGTTAGCGGCTATTTTTTAGCACGATAATTGTCCACTCTTTTTTAGAGCTAAACGCAAATCTATTGTTTTTGGAAGCATTCTTGTCAAAAAATGCCGATGGAGCGACCATTGCATTTACTCTTCCTCTTTCCCATACAGAAATATCTGGAATATCTGGAAGACAGATGTAATTTTCTGTCTGTTTTTTATTTTTTACGTTCTCCCAGTCTGGATCAAACACCTTCAACCAATTATCTTCTTTTCTCCTACCCAAAATTAATATCGAGTGTTCACCTGATCCTGTATCCGCAATAATTACCTCATTATCTTCAACACCTTCTTCAGATAATACCGAAAGTAACAACCTATTTGCCAGAACTGGAATCCTTTCCTTTCCCTTTTTTAGTACTAATAAAGCGTTCATCACTGAGGTAACCCAGCAAGACACACCAAGTGATTGGTAATTTAAGGGTTGTCTTAGACATCGCTTCTTCGTTTTTGCCATTTTTACCTCCGCTTTCTACAGGAATGAGCAACGGGCGACATGAGGACCTGAGGGACATCCTATGTTCCCCCTGTCAAGCTAGTCAATTACGTCCCCTTACGTCCCTAAAGTTTCCTTAGCATCATATCTTACCGACCCCTCAACAGGAGGAAACCGACTCATGGAAATTATCTGTGAGTGGGAGAATATCTGCCGGGCCTTGCAAAGAAACCTCGGACTTTTTTTCCGGGACTTCATCTCCTGCCTGATCAGCCGAACCGCCTTGGAACGCGATCCGTATGCCGGGTGGTGGGGGAGGGGCGGTCAGCGATGGCCGTCCCTATCCCGATATACGCAATTTCTATAGTCAGTGTTCATGAGGTCCAAGAAAACGATCTCCATTAAAATGGATCATGTGATCTGGGTTGTCTGCAATCCAGACCTCTGTTTCCCATGCTATATCTGCTGCATTTTTGCGGAACTCTGCCCGACTCGGAAAGGCTGTTACATATACCCTGCCTACTTTGCAGGTTTCTAATGCTTTTTCTAATTCTACCCATCTCTTAGGGGATACTGGTCCATGACTTGTTACTGCCTCAATCAAGAATAACCAGTTGCGTTTTTCATCAAAAACCACAACGTCAGGCAGTTTGTCATGTGACATCGGCGGCACTCCGATAGACTCAAGAAACTCACTTTCCAAAATCATGAGTTTACCGCCTTCGTTCCGGCTGCTGGCTGTGTCTCCTATATAGAGAAGCCGACCGCCTTCCCCAATAAATCTAGAGCAGAATTCGTGGACTATATCGGCATGCAATTGATTATGCTTCCCTGGGGAAAGTGATATTTCCTTTCCATCAGGTAATGTGATAGGAATTTTTTCTTTATCCAATGTTTTTGCATAAAGAGTTTTTAAGGCGGTTAATTTTTGTTTGTACTCCTCAACCTTTGTCATCCATTTACCCGCTGGGTACTCTCTCAAAACAGCAAGAATTGACTCATTCAGTGAATAGTTATTATCTTTGCTATTTGTAGGACGAGAAGGGTCATCCCGATTCCGATCTACAATTCGGGCTTGCTCGAATTGATGTAATGTCTGGCGGCGAATAGTTTCACGACTATTTGGTTTGTAATCCTGCTTGTAGTACTCACGGATGAACTGCATGATAACTACTGTTGGGAGCAGTGGTGATTTTGCGTTGCCCCATGAACTTTCCGGTTGAATATCTGATAGAGCCAAGAATACCCATCCTGATCTATCGTTATATTGCGCCTTTGGCATACCAAGAGCTTTTAATATTTTCTTTGACTGTTTTAACTTTTTCTCTCGCTGTTTTTTTGTGCTCATCATATGCCCCGTATATTTAGTGCTGATTGGACAATCTCATCTACTGCCGATTGTTCATAGTCTTTAATTCTCAGCACTTCCTTTCCTATAGATATAATCTGATCTCTTATCGGCAATTTTAAAAGTCGTATTTCTGTAGCATTAACTTGGGTATTTCCAGACATAGACCGGAAATAACGATCCATGAACGTAGAATTAAACAACGCAGCCAACCCAAATGCTTCTGGAAGATCCATATCTTCACCTTTTACTCCGATATAGTTCAAATGGTTTTCTAATGCAATTGAGTGATCTTTGAATTGTGTAGGGTCATGGATACCTGCTACGAGACGGCGCTTTTCATCTTTAGAACTGAAGCGCTTTAGAATTACATAGATTTTGCTACTACAGGTGTGTTTTTCGTGTCCTTCCTTTAAAATAAAATGCCTGTCCTTCCTGTATTCTCCGGTCCATTCTATGCGGAACGCCTTAACATTGTGCATTCGTAACAAAGGAATACTATCTTTTTGGGCTTTTGCTGTAATAAATTCTCTTGTGCGAAATTCCACCACCGGCCCGGTGGAAATATAATAATTATTTGCTTCAAAGCTGCTGGGCCAATCTTCAACTAATTTCAGAATATGACCATCTGCCGCATTCTCTGGAATCCGAATAATGCTATGCCGATTGCTTCTATCAATAATCAGTTTTTGCGGATAACGAACTACTTCAGAGTTTGCCAAGTCTTCTGAGCAAGTACTCGACCATATTTCTATAGTTGGTTGCTGTCCACTTTTTACAAACTTACAAATAATGTTCTCTTGTAGAACCCCCATGTTTTTGAAAAGCTGGTTTCTGGATCGAAAGATATGCGCTCGTTCTAAGCTCATCTGTGACTGGAGATAGCTGCGAAAGCCTTTGAAATACAAGCCATTTGCAAAACTACGTGGAACAATAGCTACCATTTGTCCCTCTGGCGCTAAGCATGACGATACAACCGCCATAAATGATGCGTAAATATTGGGATTTCCTTTAAACAGATCGGCGGTTGCTCCACTATATACGGAGTCTTTGGAGTTATACTTGAAATATGGCGGATTTATTATTGAGATATGAAAACTACGTTCGTGTTTATCTGGTCTCGACAAAACAAAATCCTCATTTAGAATTTCATATGAGAATTTTCCTCCCTTTTTGATAAACATTTTAACCAATCGATTCATGTTTTCTTCGAGTGTTGACAATATATCTTTATCTACCTCGAAAAGAACTGCATGGACTCGACGGTTTCCTGTCTCTAAGCAGCGGCGAGCTGCAGATGCTGTAAGAATTCCTTCTCCTGCACCAGCATCAAGAATTTTTACTAACTCAACGTTGTCAATGGAATGCAGCATTGATGCCATATAATCGGCTGTTTGGGACTCCGTAAAAAACTGTCCTATCTCTTTGCTTTGTGACCTGGACTTGAGATCAAATAAACTAAGTTGTTCTGCAGCATTAATATTCAGCACAATATCAACTTCCTATCCATTTCATTATCTGTACTATATGGTCTGCTTGCGTATAATCGCGGCGCTGACCCGCGAGCATCGCCGCGATTCCCGGCGGCGTAGCCGCCGGGAACAAGTAATTATATAGTTTTCTGATATCTACCATTATCTAAAATAGTTAACAACGGACTTCCTTCCATGTTACGCCATTTTTAGCCGGATATCGTTTATTCGACCATGATAAATAGAAAGCAGGATAGAGAAGGGAATTATTTCAGTGGATTGCGGTAAAACGGACGTTGTAACCCCCTGAACGGTTACAAAATATCTATAGATGAGATTTTTCTTTCATATGAGAGGGGCGAGGTCGGGTTGCCCATTTTGGGACAAAGGTATTTTGTATCATATCCACGGAAGGAATATAGGATTTAAGGTCTAATACCGGTGAATCATTGAAGGCATCGGTTGAATCAATCTGGATGACGTTGTCTTTGATGGACAGAATTTTACAAACTGATAGACCAATAAGATTAGGCCTACAAGGGGAATGACAGGCGAACACGCCTGTCAAAGGATTGCTCATATTGTGTCTGGGATGGACACGCAAGACACTCCTTTTCTCAGGGGTATCGTTTTCATGAAACCAATATAGCACTATTACATGGGAAAACTGATCCAACCCCAAAATGGCATCGGCATATTCCTTGTAAATTTCTATGGTCGTGATTCCTGAATCCTTTTTTATTCTTCCCACTGCAAACAACTGAAGAGAATCCATTGAGCCTCCTATAGAATGTATGGAGGTACAGGCCTTAATCTATCGATATGTAAACAGATATCTAAACTGATGGGTGGAGATGCGTGGGCGGAAAGCCCTGCCTCAATCCCTCAATTTTTTTACCAATGCCCTTCTTTCCTCGTAAGCTCGCCGCACAATTTCTACGTCTGCAATGAAGTGATCAATTTCTTGCATTGTAAGGGCCTGTGGTCCGTCGCACAGGGCAACTTCCGGCTTGGGATGGCATTCCACCAGAATCATGTTTGCTCCGGCAATCACGCCCTGGGCCGTAGCGTGAAAGATATCGAGCAGGCCGTCAGGTGCGCGGTCCTTGGAGCCGACGGAATGGGTCGGGTCAATACACACAGGGAGCCTGGTCAGTCTTTTCACAACCGGAACATGGATAAAATCCACAAGATTACGATGGGGTTCTCCCATTCTGGTTTTAATTCCCCGCAAACATATTACGATGTTGCGGTTCCCTTCACTGGCAATATACTCGCAGGCGTTTAATGACTCCTCTACGCTGAGTCCCATGCCCCGTTTGTAAAGTACAGGGAACTCATGCTGAGATCCCACAGCCTTGAGAAGCTCAAAGTTCTGGGCATTTCTTGTACCTATCTGCAGCATCACTCCTGTGGGACGTCCGGCCTGTTCCAGGGCGTCTTTGATTTCTTCGATATGTATGGCCCTGAGCACCTCTATTGCCACCACCTTTATGCCGTATTTCCCTGCAAGTTCAAAGACCCAGGGCAGACATGATTTCCCATGACCCTGGAAGTCATAAGGGCTGGTTCGGGGTTTGTAGGCACCCATGCGGGCGGTAGTAATATTCAGTCTCTGAAGGTTTTTGAAGACTATTTCTACGTGCTCAGGTGTGTCTACAGCACAGAGTCCGATGAAGATATGAAGGCAGTCCTGGTTAAAGGCAATCCCATTATACTCAAAGCCGATCTGATCCATCTGTCCGCCATGTCGGCCTATCAAGCGATATTTACTTGAGACCCTTATTACTTTTTCCACACTTGGCATACGCTCCAGGGTCTCAGAGGGTATGTCATGAGTAGGACCAATCAGGTAAACTTCCGTTATTACCCGGATGGTACCCTTCACATCTGAAATCCTTAGCTTGATATCGGGAAACTGGCGAACATAGTTCATAAGTTGTGACATTTCAGTGGTATCGGGGCCGATACCAGGCTTTAAGATTATGATCATTGGTTTTACCTCTTGTTACTGTTTATCGCAGAGAACGCAAAGAGACAATTCTTTGTGTCATGGTGTATAGTGCTGTGAGAATGATAGTTTTTTTTCCCATTGCTTGCAAGGGGAGAGTAGTGTCTGAACGAAAAGGCCGTTCAGACACAATTTTGAATTCTAAATTCTAAATCAAGGAAATCTTCGAATATTGCAATATGGTAAAATAAGGAGGACATGTGGTAGTGGGGCAGAGAGAATTATAATAAATTATCTGTTTTCAGTCTTAAGCTCTTCCAAAAGCTCATCTCCGCCTCCGAAGCTGTGCTCCGGCCCGGGGAATACACCGTTTGTTACTTCATCAATGAAGTCGTTTAAGGCTTCCTTGATTTTCGGGGCGAGGTTTGCATAGCGTTTTACAAAGCTCGGTGTAAATTTTTCAAAAAGCCCGAGCAGGTCGTTAGTTACAAGGACTTGGCCGTCGCAGTGTGGGCCTGCTCCGATACCTATGGTAGGGATGGGGACTATCTCGGTAATTATTTTTGCAATGGCAGACGGAATGCACTCCAAGACAAGCGCAAAGGCCCCTGCATCAGCCACTGCCTTGGCATCTTCAATGAGCTTTCTTGCCGATTCCAGGTCTCTGCCCTGTACTTTGTATCCACCAAGCGCTATTGCTGTTTGGGGAGTGAGGCCTATATGTCCCATGACAGAAATGCCCGCCTTGACAATTTTCTCAATGGTAGGGGCCATGTAAGAGCCACCTTCCAGCTTGACGCCGTGGCATCCGGCTTTCTTAAGAAACAGGCCTGCGTTTCTCACCGCCTCTTTTTTGGAGACCTGGTATGACAGGTAAGGCATGTCTCCAATCAGCAGTGCTCTATTAACTCCTCGCCGGACCGCGCTGCAGTGGTGGATCATTTCCTCCATTGTGACGGGCACTGTGGAGTCATAACCCAGGGCCACCATGCCCAGAGAATCACCTACCAGAATTATGTCCAGACCGGCTTCATCTAATACTCTGGCCATACTGTAATCGTAGGCCGTAAGCATGGTGATTTTATCACCTGAGGCCTTTTTATTTTGCAGATCAGCGAGAGTGATGGCCTTTGAGGCCTTTTTTTCTTTCATTAAATCAACCAATCAACAATAAAAAACGGTATCCATTCACGGGATTACAGCGCCCGTTTTACCGCACCTATCGAACTGTAAGCGTTTACAGGGTGCTGCAGATGCGAGGCGTACGGGTACGCAGATGTACTCCCTGTACTTCAAGTGCCCGACAACAAAGCAGATGCGGTGCCCTGTGAACGGTTACAAAAAAAAGCCGGTGGAGACCGTCATAAGCCGGGTTCTGTTCCCTTGTTCGATCTAAGGTGGTGACCATTCATCTGGGATGCCGATTGCTCGACATCTCACGCAACCTACCCGGGAGCTTCGAGCGGGCCACTCTCAGGCGCTCCTCTATTTGGTCTTGCTCCGGGTGGGGTTTACCAAGCCTGCAACGTCACCGTTGCAGCTGGTGAGCTCTTACCTCACCTTTTCACCCTTACCGGGCAAAGGCCCGGCGGTATATTTTCTGTGGCACTTTCCCTGGGGTTGCCCCCGGTCCGCGTTACGGACCACCCTGCCCTGTGGAGCCCGGACTTTCCTCCAGGCAAAAATATTGCCCGGCGATCACCGGCCGTCTCCGCCGGCAAAAAATATACTCTAACTTAAATTGAGCGATTAGCCTTTAGCGGTTAGGTATTACTTTAATAATTATCGGTCTGCCGCCCTGACAAGCAGGACGTTTTACTATTACAAATTTTCACTCATTGGGCGTTATTTCTAATTAACGTCATGCCCTGATTTTTCAAAGCTAAACGCTAATGGCTAACAGCTAATCGCTCAACTCAGGTTTAACTTACTTCTAATGCATATATTAGACGCTGACAAGAAGGACAAGTCAAGATTTTTTCATCTCTAAGCAGTTCGTTATAGAGTTGAGGGGGAATATTCATGTTACATGCAGAACAGATACCATCAGTCACTGCTGCTACGGCAATACAGCCCCTTCTGTCTTTGAGAAAGTTATATTTGGATAACAGGTCCGGGCTGACATTTTTGGATACAGATTCTCTGTCCTCGGTTAAGGTGGCAGCCTTGGCGTCCAGTCTGGCCTCTAATTCTTTAATGCGTTTTTTCTCTGCCCTTATTCCCTTGCGATATTGCTTGACCTGTTTCATTTTTTCTTTGACTTCTTCCTCCAGGGAGCCGGTTTCCTCCATGATGGCCAGAATTTCATCCTCCCTGGCCGTATTGGCCTTCTTTATTTCGTTAATTTCTTTTTGCAGTGCCTGATATTCCCTATTAGTTTTTAACGAAAAGAGTTTTTTCTGAGATTTTCCAGAACGCACATTCTCCAACTCAAATTCATCCTCTACGTCAACTTTCCTTTTCTGAATTTCAGTTATACGTTCCTTGAGTTCATTGAGTTCCGCCTCTTTGGATGAAAGGCGCTCTTGAAGGTCTTCAAGATGCTCTGGAGCAGAGGACTTTTCCTTATTTATCTTGTGAAGTTCGAGATCGATACCTTGTAATCTTACTAGAATTGCAAGTTCTGGTTTCAATTTTTGCTCCTTGTCTAAAAAAGTAACCGTTCATGGGGTTACAACGCCCGTTTTACTGCAAAAAGTATTTATAGAGAGTAAGGGCCTTGCACCAGGCACCAACTCGCCGGTTTTCATATTTTTATTTATCCAGAGCCCGAAAGGGGATCTTTCATCGTCAAAAATATCTACTTTTAAGTCCCAACCCTCATCTAATGCCTGCTGTTTCATATATTCAGCCATGGCTGGCACTACAGGCCATTCTGTGTAGAAATGTCCTGCGTCTATGATGGCCTTTCCCATCTGTTCTGCTTCCCTGGCAATGTGGTGTTTTATCTCCGAACTCAGAAAGAGGTCAGCATCTTCATCCATAACCATAGGCCAAAGGTCCGATCCGGAACCTCCGCAAAGAGCTACCCTGGTAATCATTTGCTCAGGGTGGCCTACTACTAAAAGGCCCGGATTTCTTAACATGCTTGAGACCTTGAGCATTATCTCGGATAATTTACAACCATAGGGAAGGTTGCCGATTCTTCCCATTCCCACTGATGGCGTGTTGGGTTCAGATGTGTGGAGAGGTTTTACGTCAGAAAGACCAAGTGCATCAGCCAATAGGTCGCTAACCCCGCCAACAGTCGAATCCATGTTGGTATGGGCTGCTGCAAGGGCTATATCTTTGCGCAAAAAACCCGCCAGAAGGCGGGGAAGTTGTTTTGAGATGTCAAGGGAGCTTACGGGCTGAAACAGTAAAGGATGGTGTGTCAATACCATCTGGGCCTTTAGCTCAAAGGCTGCCTCTAATACATTTTCTGTAGCATCAAGGGCGACCATCAGTCTCTGAACAGGCGCATCCGGGTCTCCAACCTGCAACCCTGTATTATCCCACGATTCTGCTAGTCCGGGAGGTGCCCACTTGCTGAGAACATTCCATATCTCACATACAGTTGGAGTCATGGTATTTATCCCACTTTTTGATTCTGCTTGAGGCCCTCAAGACGAAAAAAGGTGCAACATGCTGGAGTTGCACCTTCTGTATTGTAGATTGTTCGGTCTGAGATGATTTTGACTCAATCCCGTATTCAGTCAGAATTTTTACTATCCTCGCATTTATTATAAATGGGCCCACCAGGATTCGAACCTGGGACCAACCGGTTATGAGCCGGTGGCTCTGACCAACTGAGCTATGGGCCCACCGATTAAAAATGTAATTATATTCCCACAATTGTTATTGTCAAGAACCAGTCGAGTTTCTCTGTGCTGACGTATAAAAGAAATGGGCATACGTCTCCGTTGTGCTGTTTTTGAAATTTTTATCAGGGGGATTGTCATAGGTGCACTAATCCTGAGAGTGGAGGACCTTTTCTATAATAAGCCTAACAAAAGTATAATGGACCTCTTTCAGAAGGATCCTTCCTCCCACTACCTTTAGAAGCTTTTTCATTTTTGGCAGAGTCTCATAGTCAATAAGGGCTTCCATCCTGTAACCCATTGGTGTTGCCGGATTTCTCAGGCGCAGTCCTACGCCTGCAAGGCCCTTTCAGCAGTTACCTCTGCTGTCTATAGACTCAAAGCTCTCGTTCTTGAAATTGCTTTGACTGGTGATATTGCCAGACATCCTCATTTCCTATGGTCAGCGGTTGCGAGGTGTAGCGACGGTTACGAACACGCTTCTCTGAGATCCCTTGATTGTCGTAGTTTTCTCCGGTTTTTTCCGGGCATGATCTCCCACATCATGCCCATACCGGTCGTTGAACTTTTTGAAGTGATCTATGTCGATCATGGCAATTGTATACTGTCCATCTAGCTCAAGAAACGCTTCTTTCAAGGCCCTTCTGCCCGGCAACCCAGTCAAGGCGTCATGGTATGCTATACTGTAAGAAATTTCAATAACAGAGATTGCCAGCACGAGCCGAGTATCCTCACAAACACAGACCCTAATTGATCATGAATCCCGAATATCGAACAAGGAATTTGGAATCATGAAGTTTTCTTGATCCTCAGTTTGGCAGAGATATTGCGAGGAGGATGTGGCCCTTAAGGATATTTCGTCCTGTCATAAATGCGGCACTTGCAAAAAGGAGGTTTTTGTGCCATTGAGGATGATATGAAGCGAATTTTCCCATTACTTCGCAGTGCAGACCTTAGCTACTCCCAAAAGGCTATTCAGGCTATGCACAAGATAAGGGATGAGATAGAAAAAGGCTTATAAGACTCACAGGACAAGGATAAGGGTAAGGATAAGTGAAAAAGGACAGAAACAGAAATCCGGAAACTCAATACCCATCTAAAATTCTGAGTTTTAGACCTCAGATTAATAAAAAAGAAATTAAAATAACTGATGAAATCGTCAATACCTGGCAGGACATTGTGAATACAATAGCAGAGATCATGAACGTGCCTTCTGCTTTGATCATGAAAATTGATGAGCCTTACATCGAAGTCTTTAGCTCAAGTGAATCAAGCAAAAATCCATATAAAGCAGGAGACAGGGAGTATCTGGCCGGCCTTTACTGTGAGAGGGTAATAAAGAAAAGGAATAAGCTTCTGGTTCCAAATGCGTTGAAGGATAAAGAGTGGGATAAGAACCCGGATATAGAATCGGGAATGATTTCCTACCTGGGTTTTCCGCTACTCTGGCCTGACGGTGAAGTCTTTGGCACTATCTGTATGCTTGATTCAAAGGAGAATAAATACGAAAAACGGTATGAGAAACTCATGGCAAGGTTCAAAGAATTCGTCGAAGCTCACCTTTTCTTACTGTATAAAAATCTGGCAAACAGAAAGAACCTGGAGAATATCCTTGATAACCTTTCTGAGGGCATCATCGCCCATGACATGGAGAGGCGCATCCTGTTTTTCAACCGGGCGGCTGAAAAGACAACCGGTTATTTTAGAGAAGATGTCCTTGGAAGGGACTGCCATGAGGCCTTTGGAGGACCTTTCTGCGGCAGCCGCTGCTCTTTTAAAGAAGGCCCGCCTGATTCCCTGGATCGTCTTTCCTACCCCCTTAATATCCTCACCAAGAGGGGTGAGCCCAAGCGAATTGAGATGACAGTGAACGGCAGGACCGATGAGGCTGGGCGCTTTGTTGGCATTATCGCCTCTTTTCGGGATGTAACGGACCTGATCGGGTTAAAAATACAGCTTGGGGATCTCAAGGGCTTTGCCGGGATCATAGGGCATGATCCGAAAATGCTTCAGGTTTATAAACAGATACGAGACATGAGTACCAACGACTATCCGGTCCACATCACTGGTGAGACCGGCACGGGAAAGGAACTGGTGGCACATGCCATCCACGATGAGAGTCGTCGGGGCGAAGATCCTTTTGTGCCCGTCAATTGTGCAGCGCTTCCGGAAGGGACACTTGAGAGTGAACTTTTCGGGCATGTGAAAGGGGCCTTTACCGGAGCAGTGCGGGATAAAAAAGGCCGGTTTGAGCTGGCTGACAACGGTACCCTGCTTCTGGACGAGGTGGCTGATCTGCCAAAGCCTATGCAGGCAAAGCTTTTGCGGTTCCTTCAGGACGGGACGTTCGAGCGCGTGGGTGACGAAAAGACTACCTCAGTGGATGTACGCCTGATCAGCGCTACAAATCGGGACCTGAAACGCGAAATGGAGAGAGACAATTTTCGCGAGGACCTCTATTATCGCATCAACGTGGTGCCGATTCACCTGCCGCCACTCAGGAAGCGAAAAAACGACATTCCTTTTTTGCTGGAGCACTTCATCAATGAGGCCAGTGAAGACGGACAACAGACTCCGGGTCTTTCCAAAGAGGCCGTGGCACTGATGAAGGATTATCCCTGGCCTGGAAACGTCCGTGAGCTTCAAAGCGCTATTCGATTCGCGCTTGTCAAATCCAGGGGCCGGATTATTCAGCCTTATGACCTTCCTGTGGAATTGAAAAAATGGCAAAATGAACAATCCTCCAGGGGCCCTTCCCGAAAACTGGATTGGGATAGTGTCCGTGCCGCCCTGGCCAGAAGCGGAGGGAACAAGGCTAAGGCGGCCAGACTCCTTGGTGTCGGGCGTGCTACCCTTTACCGGTTTCTTGCAGATTTTTAGGATGTCTCATGAGACGTTTATGTCTCATGATTTAATATGAGACACTTTTGCACTTTTCTGATTACCAAATATATCATAATATCAGTATGTTGGATTCATTTTTGTTTATCTAGGATAAAGTGTCTCAATAGTATCTCGGATTATCCGCATTACGGTAAGATACGTCAACGGTGCAAAGAGAAACTAACTACCCAACATTAAAGCCTTTTCCCCTATTATTTTGTACAATTATATTCTGGCACAGATCTTGATAGTACGGTGTTGAAAATTTTTTCAGAGAGATACATCCTTAAAAGGGATTAATGCGATGAAGCCGTGTGATGAAAATATTAAAAAAACGCTCAAACTCACAGGAGAGATGCTTGACCTTGCCGATAAAGGAGACACTGTGCGCGAAGATACCGGCTGCGGCGTGCTGTATGGTGTTTTAAGGGATTCTGCCTATAAGATCAGAAAGTTGGCAGAAGCGGAAAAGGAGGCCCATATAAAAAAGGGCTGGTGGAAAGTATGAGAAATGCGGCCATCGGTTTGTAAATCCCAGGATGGATTTTGGCTGTGCCTCATACTGCCCATACGCTGAGCAGTGTCTGTGCGATCTTCCTTGTTCATTAGGTCAGGTTAGGAACGGGAGATAAATAAGTTGAACAAAAATTAATAGGGTTTTTTGTTGTATTCAAGGCGCGAGAAGCGAGCATAACGGGTTATGTGATCGACGAGCAACGAAGAAGACGGCAAAAAAGACATTAATTTGTTCAAGTTATTTATTGTACGTTCCTTACTACTGTTGACCGCAACATTTAACTGAGGAGGTATGTTATGAAGAGAAAGTGGATTGTCGTATTGGGGGGCTCTATCGCCATGTTCTGTTTCACAGGCATGGCAATCGGAGCTGAAGAGGCCTGTATTACCTGTCACAGAGATATTTCTCCAGGACAGGTAGCAGACTGGGAATCCAGCAAGCACAGTGAAGAAGACGTGACTTGTTCGGTCTGCCATGGAGAGGAGCACACAAACGCTAAGGATTCCAATAAGGTTACTTTGCCGGATGAACATGTCTGCGCCCAGTGCCATGAAGAACAATTTGATTCGTTTGTTAAAGGCAAGCACAATCATGGGTGGCCTACCCTGAACGCCATGCCGGTTACCCATGTTGAGCCCGATGAGTTAATGGAGGGAGGTAGGGGCTGCGGTGGTTGCCACAACATGGGGATCAAGTCCGAGGCACAGAAAAAGGAACAACGCGAAAAAGGCTACCGTTACCAGAACAACTCGTGTGATGAATGCCATACCAGGCACAGCTTTGCCAAAAAGGAGGCCCAGGATCCTAGGGCATGCCAGCAGTGCCATATGGGTTACGACCATCCGCAATGGGAGATGTGGAGCAGTGCCAAGCACGGAACCCGCTGGTTTGCAAGGGAAGCCGGCAGACTACCTAAAAATGCCAAGGCCCCCACGTGCCAGGAGTGTCATCTGCCTAACGGAACCCACGAGAACAGGACAGCCTGGGGTTTCCTTGGAGTGAGACTTCCCCTTCCTGCGGACAAGCAATGGGCCGCTGACAGAGTGACTATCCTCAAGGCCCTTGGCGTTTTGAACCCTGAGACAGGGGAGCCGACTGCGCGCCTGGATGTAGTAAAGTCTTTGGACATGGTCCGTTTGACCGAGGATGCGTGGCAGACGGAACGGGATAAGATGATTAAAACCTGCAGTAAATGCCACTCTGAGAAATACGCAAGAGAGCAACTGGCTTACGGTGATTCTATGCTGCAGAAAGCGGATAGATTGTTGGCACAGGGTATAGAAATTGTTGCCGGTCTCTATAAAGACAGCATTATCAAGAAACCTGAAAACTATGCCTTTGCCTATCCTGACTTCCTGTATTTTTTGAGGACCGGCGGCGGGAATATGGACCAGATGTCTCATATAGATCAGGTTTTGTTCCAGATGTACATGAAGCACCGGATGCGGACCTACCAGGGCAATTTCCATGTCAATCCGGACTATGCCTACTGGTACGGCTGGGCCATGATGACCAAGGACCTTGGTGAGATCAAGGAACTCGCCAAGACCATGAGGGCTACGGCCAAGATGGAGAAATAATCGACGCGGATGGGGCGCATTTAGTGCCCCATCCTATCGGGGAGGCACTATTAAAAAAGGAGAGTCCCCGGATACTTCGCCACAGGGTCTGCGAATTTTTGGGATCAGGTAATTTGGAACAGGTTCTCAGGGAGCTGAAAAAGATTCCCCAACGCAAGGCCATAAACTCGCTCATTTCAGTTTTTTATGATAGAAATTCCGAGAAGAGGGTAATTTCCTTGAATACGAACCCCTCAGGAGAGGGGCATTATGGGGCATAGGGCGTCTGGATCAAGTATATCCTGAGATGTTGATAGAATTTGAGGCAGCTAAGTACATTCGGCCATATCTGGAAGATGACGATCCGTCCTCCGGGGAACTATCTGCCCAGGCTTTGAGAATGCTCGGAGACGAAACTGACCGGTGAAGGTATTTCTCATCTGCATAACCACAGCTTGTGGCAGGATAACCCCTGGTAACATTGGAAGCCCAAAGGACCGCAAACACCTTGAAACCATAAGGATGATGACTGACGCAAGTCTTCTGGGGGCGGGGACCCTAAGGGATGGGGATCCCGAGATGCGGGGGGCTGGTGGTATTATCCCAAATAACCGGATAAGGGCCGTAATAACCATGTCCGGAAAGATACCTGTGAAAGGCCGGAGGCTATTCCAATTGGGCCCTCCTCCAGTGGTTTTTACCAGCATAGATCAGGCCCCCTCTTTAGGTGAAGCCCTCGGTCATAAGGCCAACGTGATATCACTTCCTGAAGGGATCCATGGACTTTCAGTTGGTGCTGCCATTTCAGATCTCGGTCGTATGGGCGCAAGAACTGTCCTGATCGAGGGAGGGGCAATGCTTAACTATGCTGCCCTTTCAGAAGGAGTGGTTGATGAGATCTATCTTACCATTGCCCCAAAGCTATCCGGAGAAGAAGGTGCAGCCTCACTTGCAGATGGTCCAAGATACCTTGGGGAGCCATTTCTTTCTCTCAAGCTTCTCGAGTGTCATACAGCAGCGACCGGAGAGGTATTTCTTAGGTACAAGGTGGGACAGGCCGGCAAATGGAGAAACAAGAATTAGCAATACTGTTTTCAGGTGGGAGTGATTCCCTGTCACTGTATGCATTGGCAGCAGTTGGGGTCCATCCTCAGATCCCGAGACCCAGGAGGATTCATCTCCTC
>Ga0307990_1002012_pt1 | contig 16603 bp, 16 predicted proteins | sample EllFjometagen129_FD_203168 | JGI IMG/M metagenome (GOLD analysis project Ga0307990, IMG submission 203168) | Marine microbial communities from Ellis Fjord, Antarctic Ocean - #129 | ecosystem: Environmental > Aquatic > Marine > Unclassified | place: Southern Ocean | collected 2014-10-08
TACTCCGTCAGCATAAAGAAAAGAATTACCTGAACCGAAAACAACTACTATGTGATGCCATCCTAATGAAAGAGCATAATCTCCCAATATTGTTGTTGAATCATTGTAAACAACAAACCTATCAGTGTTTTCTTTCCAACTTATGGAATGACTAAAAGCTGCTCCTGTTTGTTTACTTACCACATATCTAGCGAAATTACTATCAGGATTATCTACATCGTTTATATTAATCCAGAAACTTATTGATTTAATTGTTTGTATTGTTGCGTTATTTGATACTGTTATGAAATCATCTGAGCCGTCGAAGTTTACTGTGTAACTTCCGTCTTGTATTTTGAACCATTCTGGTGTTCCGCTTAGTGTTCCGTCGTAACTGTTTCCGCTGTAGTCGTAGCTTGTTGTTCCTGTTCCTTCGCCGAAAGGAAGGTATAATACTGTGTTTGGTTGTAATGCCATTAGTATACTGCTCATTGTATTCCTCCTTGTCTTTCCTGCGGATACTCGTTAATGTAACCACTCTTTTCTAAATCGTAAAGATACTTAACTTCTTGAGAAGATAAAACTCTATCCCATACTTTAAATCTTGATATATCTCCAAGCATAGGAGTGATCCCTACTCTGAAACCAGCTATAACAGTTGTTGAAGCTCCTGAAAGACCTAAAGTATTAGCCCACTCTGAATCATCTGCGGAATCAGTGTTGACACCATCAATATAAATCTCTGCTACTTGACCTGTTCTAGTAACTACCATATGATACCAAGTATCAATAACTGCTGCATCTGTTGCATAAATATAGTCTGTTGTTGCTACTCCTACTCTTCCTATAGATGCTAGTTTTCCACTAGTAATATCGAATCGTAAGTTTATGTAATCGTTATTATTTCCGCTTGTTCCTCCCATGTAAAGAAAGTTTTTGTTTGCTGCGACACTGTCTAGTTTAGCCCATAAAGAAAAGGTTACATCTCCTGACCCTATTGTTGCGAATGAATCGAAAGTTGACAATGTTATGTAATCTCCTGTTCCATCGAAATCATATGCTCTTTCGTTTGTGTTAAGGTTATCAACTGTTAATGTAGGATTTCCTGAGATTGTCCCGTCATATTCGTTTCCGCTTGAGTCTTTTGCGTCTCCGTTCATGTCAATGTTTAATACTACCCCATCGAATAGTTTGTAGTAATCGTGACCCTGGAAAGGATTAGAATTTCTACCTAAATCTTTAATCTCATTAACCTCTACAAGAGTTAAATTTCTATTGAAAACACTAACACCACTCATCTCTCCATCGAGTTCATTAACAACAGAATTGATGTTTCTGTAAAGAGCACCGGCTGAGAAACTTTTAACTCCTGCTGTCATATCTCCAAACCAAAAACCATCATTAGAACCCGTAGTGTAGCTTAATGTTTCTAGGTTTCCATCTAAATAAACTTTAGTTGTAGAACCATCACTAGTCCATACTATATGATGCCAAGAGTTATCATCGACATTCGTCGTATTACCGTCTGCGTCATATTTAGCTGATGCACCGTCATAAGAGTAAATTCTTAATTGTCCGCTTTCCGAACCCATAATATATATCGCTTGACTATCTGTTTCGCTTCCTTCATTACTAGCTACTCCGAATAAAATTTGATTTCCTATTTCGTTAGCTTTAACCCACAAACTAACAGCTCCTTGTGTTTCAGAAGCAAAACTAGGGTCAAGTGCGTATGTGCACGTGTCTGCTGATTCATCAAAAATAAAAGCATCTTTGGCTGTGTTAAAAACAGCAGCTCCATCTGCAGTATTATTGTTTCCATTGAGACTTAAATCGTTTAGTCCTGTTGTTCCTTGTGATGAATCAAATAGAGGAATGAAAGCGACACAATCTTTAGTCCAGCTAATTACCATTTAGGCCACCGAAATAGTAACTAATAAATCAGCACCACTAATTGTGCTTCCTACTGCGGTAATGTAAACCCATAGGATATCGTCAGCTGATAGTGTATCTTTCGCTGCGTCTATTGTTGTTCCTGGGGTTCCGACAGTAGCACCGCTTACATCGCATCCAGTTGTGTAAACACCGTTGGTTGCAGACTCTCCTGTGCCTACTTCAATCTCTACATCGCTTGTGAAAATACTGTCTGTGGTTGCAGTTCCTGATTTACGAACGTCAACTGTTAAAGCCGAACCAGTAGGTAAACCTAAAAGTGATAAACGAACTTCTTTGATATCAAGACCTATCAATTCATCAGGAATACTTATCGGCATCAATCTTCCAGTGCCTACATTTCCTGTGTATGTTCTTTCGAATGTTGCTGCTGCTCCTCCGCCACCGCCTGCCGCGATCCACTCGGGTGCTGTTGCTCCTCCATTCATTGCAAGAACTTGTCCGGCTGTTCCTTTAGCTAATCGAGTAAGAACATTTCCTGTTCTGTAATAAATATCTCCATCAGCATCAGATCCTAAAGTCATAGTGACTCCTCCTAGAACTGCGCCTGTTCCTAATCCTCCAGAGGTTACTGTTCCAATGGTTACAAGATTCGCAGCACTTGTGATAGCTGCTTGAGTTGCTTGCGTGGTCGCAGTGTCTGGTGCTAGTCCAGTGATTGTTGAAACAGTAGCAGCGTTTCCTGTGATACTTCCTGCAATTGCATTCGTCACTGCTAAGTCTGTAAACCATCCTTTCGTTATTCTTGATCCTGTCGATCCTATATCTCCAGTCATTAAGAAATTAGATCCGTCGTAAGTGAAATCTGCCGCTCCTTCGATCGTACCGTCTCCAGTCCAAACTCCTACTTGGTTATCGACTGGAGTCCCGACTTTAGAAACATCTCCTCCTCCTGTTGCTGCAGCCCAGGATATGTCAGTCCCGTCACTTGTCAAAACTTGGCCAACAGTTCCTGCTCCTAATCGAACAGTTGCTGCCGCTGCGTTTTTGTAAATAAGATCTCCTCGAGTGGTCATTGGATCCGTGAATCCTGCCGCGCTTGCTTTCCATATAGCATTTCCTGTTCCGGTGTCTTTAGTTAGAACATGTTCGTTGGTTCCTCCAGCTACATCTGATAATGCATCTATTGCTGCTTGAGCTGTGCTTTGTCCTGTTCCACCATGAGATATTCCTATATCTGTCGCTTCCCACGCCCCTGTGCCTATTGTTCCCACAGTCGCCAAATTAGCTGCTGAAGTAATTGCTGCTTGAGTCGCTTGAGTTGTTGCTGTATCAGGGGCTAATCCTGAAATGGTAGCTACAGTTCCTGCGCTCCCTGAACAATTACCAGTGACATTTCCAGTGATATCTCCTGCGAAGTTTGTTGCTGCAGTTATTACTCCACCTTCAATTGCTGAAACACCTACGTTTATCGATCCAAAGTTTGATGTTATTGATCCGGAATCTAATGCTCCGACAGTTACTAAGTTCGCCATTGTTGTGATGGCTGCTTGTGTTGCCTGAGTTGTTGCTGTATCTGGAGCTAATCCTGAAATGGTTGAAACCGTAGCTGCGTTTCCTGTGATAGAACCTGCTATCGCGTTAGTGACTGCTAAGTCAGTAAGCCATGCTTTTGTGATTCTTGATCCTGTACTTCCTATGTCTCCGGTCAATTGTAGGTTCGAACCATCATAGGTCAAATTGACTGTTCCTTCGATTATTCCATCCGCGGTCCAGACTGCTAATTGATTGTCAACCGGTGTTCCTGTTTTCGAAACATCGCCTGTTGATGGAGCGATCCATGTGAATCCTAAAGTTCCTAGATCATAGCTTAAAATATAATTGTCAGTTGGTGCATTCGTTGCCTTAAGCATTGCCTCAGTTACTTTTTCTGCTGCGATGGTTAATGCTGCGCTTCCAGTTACGTCTCCGGTGTGAGTTGCGTTAGTGACTTTTGATGTGTTAGCAAATACTGCAGAGTTGGCTGCGACTCTTATTTCTGTATAATAAAGATTCGTTCCTTCGCTTAGATCAGTAGTGCTCTTTGCACTTAGTCTTGCATCCCAGTCAGTATTGAAATCGGTTGCATCATACTTTAATCCTAATGCTGTATCTAGATCTGTTTGATCAGTAAGTGTTCCTGTGATCGCACCCCAAGATATTACTGAAACGTCTATCAGTTCCCAGTCAGCGCTTGTTGCTCCTGTTGCTATGTAAGCAGAATCTGTATCTGTGTCTACGTATAAATCTCCTATCGCTTCTGGAGTTTGCGATCCTACGGGAGTTCCGCTTCCTGTATAAACTTTAGATCTACTTTTCTGGTCTAAGACCATGTCATCCCAATCTTGAGATGCGAAATCATCATTCGGTACTTTATTATCGTCCCAGTTTGCCATTTTTAGTCCACCATTGTTGAAGGCCGGATTTTAATACGGCTCTTTCTCATTTCTCTTTCTTTGTATAATTTCTCCACACTACTTTGCCAGTGTGTGTAAGGAACACCTTTTGTAACTTGTAAGTCTCCCATTGAATAACTAGCATTGAAAACATAAGTTGCTCCTATCGCATTTATTGCAACGCATATCGCTGCTTCGATCATCATGTAAACTCTTACGTATTCAGGGATTTGTAATAAAACAACCACGCTTCCTGATTCGTGAGTTTTAATTAATTTGTCAACTATGAGTGTTGTTTCTATTGGAACTCCTGTTATCTGAGCTACTTCTCTGAATCCGTCCATTCCATAAATTTCTACCCAGTCTTCATCTGAGAATCCTGTGATACTACTTACTGAAATTGAAACTGTTGATCCTGCAATTGTTGCAGCTGTTGATTCTGTACTGGTATCGCTTTCTTCTACCATAGCATAAAGATATTTTATGAAAGTATTTTGTGATCCTGTTGTGAAGTTACCGCCTTCTGATTCTGCTGTAAGCATTATTTTTCCGCTAGGTTTATTGGATTGAATTGTTGAAGGTGTGACACTTGTTGTTTTGTTAACCGTGATTTCTCGCACTGTAAGCAATGGGTTTTTTCTCGCGAATATGTGAGACATACCGTTCCCGTTTCTTACTTCTATGACTTGCTTTGGGGCGAATACTGTATTCAGCCACTTAGTCATTTCTAGTTCTACTTGATCAATGTATTCTGTTATCTGTGCATCGGATACCAAACTACTAGGTGCTCCTGATCTGTTTCTTACTTCATCTACGGTTATGAATGTCATTTTTATTTACCTGCGAAATAGCTAATCAATAAACCTATTCCTGTTCCAATCAATGTAAACACTGCGGAGACTCCAAGCAAGAATCCTTTTGCGTTGTTTCTGAACTTAGTGTTTTCTTTAACGTCTACTTTCATCAATTTCATTTCATCATTGATGCCTTTGAACTTATTATCTATGTGCTCCTTGACTTCATTCAAATATTCTTTTACTGAGACGCCTGCCATTTACTTAAACACCTTAATGATCTTCTTTTCGATCTTTTCATTTGGATGAATTGCAATTCCTTCTTCTATCGCTGCTCGTAGTACTTCTTCTGAAGGATAAAATTTCATAATATTTTCAACTGATTTCTCGCCCAGTCCTTTAATTTCCGAAAGTTTTTGCGCATAAAGATCTTCAGGCGATCCTTGCTCAAACTCTTTTTTAGTAACTGGTTGATGTACTTCTGTTGGTTCATTTGAAACCTCCACTTTAGTAAGACCTGCTTTCAGTCCTGTGACTTGATCTAGATCAACAGTTTTCCCTGGTGCTATTGTGAAAAAGGCGAATCCTGTTTGATAGTTTCCTGTTCTGTATTTGATTTTTTCTTCAGTGTTGTTTATGAATTCCATGTTTTTTCTCCCTAATTTTTATCTGTGTGTTCATACCAGTCAACGCAAAAAGTAACGAAGACAGTGGCATATGTTGTTATGGAAACAACGTATTTAGTGTTTGGTTTAAGGATCCATTCGTTGGTTCCTCGGCTGCTTCCTGCAGCTACTGTTTTTGCAGCTACTCCTGTAGCTCCTGATCTCTTAGCGAATAACATTGCTCCGTCTGTTGCTCCACCTGTTGGTGTTCTAGTTACAATTGTCCCTGGAACTTTTGGAGTTCCTACTCTTCTTCTGTTCATTTCAACAAGAGCTGTTCCGTCTACTCGGTCGCTTGCTTCAGTTACTAACATATAAAATTCTCCTGTGCATTCAGGATTGAAAACCATATGAGAATACTTAGTTGAGTCTGGTGTTGTTATCTGCCACTTCATGGTTGTTGTATCTACGCTTTGAACATCACATACTGTGAAACTTGATCCTTCATGTAATTCGTGATGATCATAATCTACTGCGGAACTTGCGCCTGTGCTATCATCTTGTGCTCCACTTACTTGAGTGTTTTTTATTCCGCTCATTCTGAACTCACCCCGAATCCTAGTTGAATTGTTCCTGTTGGTGTTCCACCAGTTGCATCACCGTATAATCTAATTCTGTTTAATCCGGTAACGTCAAGAACGATATATGATTTTATAGAACCTGCTAATCGGAACTGTTTTATTGTTGGAACAGCATTCGCATCCGTACTCCAATCAGTTAATTGGTGCTCGTCCCCGTCTGGGATACGTAAGAATTTAGGAATAAGATCATAGTAATCTTCATCTCCAAGAACATAATCAAAATAGATCGTTAAGGTATTATAATTCTGTACATCGAATTCCCATAAAAGAGTTTCTGCTGCTATGATAGTTGTTGCTGCTTGAATCTCAGCTTTCTTCATAGCTCGAGGAAGAGTCACTTTAATATTCCTCTACATAAACATCTATTACAAAAGCTTTAGAATCACCACCTTGAGTAATCGTCGCAGTTAATTTACTGAAAACACAATACTGTTCGTAGATGTTTCCTGTTGCAGTAAGTGCTCCACCAGTATTCGACGTGCATAAAACTAATGGTCTTACAACTACATCCGCTGCTTGATCAGTGAGATCTAGAATTGTTTGTTCAACAATATCATTCGGTGATGTTATTTCTATATCTGCGGTGTTATCTAATCCGCCTACGTCACATACTATTGTATGTATTTTTCCTCGAACAACATTTAAAGTTGTAGCTGTTGCTGTTCCGTCAGCTAGTGTTGTTCCTTGAATTCTATGTCTAGTTATTTTACTTGCCATGGTTTTCTCCTCGTATATTGGGCTGTTGGTCGCCAGTTAGGATATTATGAAAATTAAAATAAAAAAAATAAAAAAATTATTTACGATTTCTCATAAATGTATCGACTGATCTTTTGCTTTGAAAGCCATAAGAATCTAGCTGCTCCTGCTAATGCTTGGATTCCTACGTAAGGAATAAAGTCCACATCATTTGTTAAAGCTGCAGTCCGGTATACTTCTTTGTTGTTAATAAAGAAATGTGCTTGTCTGCTTGCGTCGATTTCAATTCTGAAATAATAAATAGTACTTGCTTCAACAACTACTCCTGAATCTACTTCAGTGTCTGTTCCTGCGATTGAACTTATGATCATCCAGTTCGTATCTGTATTATCAGTATCGAATTTAAAATATGCTTGATCATCGTCTGTTGCAGTTACTGGATCGCTTGTTAGTTTCAATCCTACCCAAATTAGAGTAGTGAGAATTGCGCTGTCTGTTTTGATCACTGCTTCATAAGTAACTTCGTTCTCTGTTCCCCATAGGGTTTCAGTCCACGCTGTTTGTCCTGCATCTAAATGAGGATGAACAATTACTTGATCGTTATCTGCTCCTGCGGTTTCCATTTGGACTCCTGCCACAGTTGTTCCGTGAACAATATCTCCGTCTGCAGCATTTGTTCCTGTGCTTTCGAAGTCAAGACTTGCGTTTCTTGCTGCTTCAGTTGTATAAGCTGCATCAACTGTTGCGCTAGCATGAGGTAGTCTTTCGTGATTTGCTACTAAAACATATCTGTCCATTCCTTCAATAACTGGTTTGTTCAGTATGATTGCTTCGGACCATGCGTACGGTCCATTTGTATAAGGTGGACTCGCTGGTCCCTTTGGGGTTCTTAATCCTTTTGCCATTTGCTTTCATCTCCTGAGCTTATGCTCTAGTTTTAATTTGAAAATAAAAAAAAATAAAAAAAAATTGCTTAACTACAATATAAAATTGCAGTCTTAGCGCCTGTGTCTGAACCACCTAAAGTAATAACTAATACTCCGTCAGTTACTACGGTTGTTGCTGCAGTTAATACTACAACTGATCCTGTGGTTGTTTCATCGAAGACGTGAATCCCATGGAGTGTTGTGCATCCATAATCATTCAGATCTACTTGAACAGTATCGGTTCCACCAATTACGGTGTCCGCGTATGCTACTGATAAAACTTTGACTCCTAATGCAGGTGCTAATTCTTTAACGGTTCCTACTTCTCCTAGTGCTGTCATGTTTCAAATACCTCTAAGCAATGTTATCAATGAAGCTGTTGAATGGGGTTGCCCGCATAATTAAACATTCATAGATTTTCAGCATAAACTTGTTGCTGTCGTTGGTCTGTGCTAGATCTTGATACATCATATCTTGAAGAACTCTCATCTCGATAAAGTCAGTATCTAAAAAGAAGATCTGTTTAGCTCCACTTGTATTGCTTAAGAACATACTTGGAATTACTGGAATTGGACCTACCATAGTCTGAAGGACTAATTGAGCCGGAACACCGAAAGGTAATTCTGCGCCTGCAGTTAAGTCAGAAGGTCTGAAGTTGAAAGTATCAATCATGATCTTTCTTAAATCAACAACAACACTTGAAGAAGCGATTGCTAATTTTGGTCTTCCACCATCATCGAAAGCAGCTTGAACAGTTGCTTCTACATCATCCCAAGTCAGAGCCGCATTATTTAGATCTGTTTGGTTTGTGGTTCCTTGTAAGGTTACAATACCATCGAATTGTGTTGCGTCAGTTGCAACTGATCCGTTAATAATTAAGTTTTCTTCTAACTCCTTAAGAGCTCGAGCTTTCATAAGAACTTCTAACTGTTTAGCATTAGGTGCTCCTGCTGGATTAAAACTTCCGTTACCCATTCCTGAGCCAGTTGGATTAAATCCTTCAACCATATAAGATGGCATAGCTGCTTGCATTGGACCAAGAACACGGCCTACTGCATACAAAAACTTAATTGCTGTACTTTGACGATCATAAGTGTCATCTGTTTCAGGAAGTGCTGCATCTGCAAGAGCAGTGTAACCGCCACCTTTAGCTGTGATAATGTTATAATCTGCAGTTAATCCTTGATTTGTTACTCGAGGAATTAATTCTACAAGAGGAGTCCATTTACGTGATTGATCAACAATCCGTGGATCTACATAAACTGGAACTAATGCATAACCTGCTGTTCCTGCTCCACCAGTTGTAGGGCCTAAAGCCTTTGCTTCAACTGCTTTGATTCCTTTGTCCATAACGCTTTTCAAATGAGCACGCATGTCTGCACTTTCTTTTGGAGCATCTGCTTTTTGTTCTGCAGGAGTCCATCCGCTACCACTCCAAGGATCTACGTATCGTGTTTTGTCAGGTAGTCCACCGAAGCTTGATTTGTATAAAAAATCTGTATCCATTCTTTTTCACCTATCTAATCATATCTAACGGACCAGTTGAAGTGCTTTTCTCTTCTGTAGCCGTTGATTCTTTTGCTGCTGTTCCTAAGCTTTTGTGTTGAGCTTTCTCAACAATTGCTTTCAGTTCTGCATTTTCTTTTTTGACTGCTTTAACTTCTGTATCTAGACTGTCGATTCTTTCTGTTAAAGATTTTAATTCTGCATTGTCTAAGGATTTGGATTCAGGTTTTTTCTCTTCGTCTTCGTCTTCCTTTTTCTTTGCATCTTCTTTTGGTTTATCTTCGGCTTTAGCTTCAGGAACAACTACTGGAGTTTTATCCTTAACTTCCGCTTCGAGATTTTCATCTTTTTTTTCCATGTTTTTAATCTCCATGTTTTTTTTGATGTTTGAAACCTCTGAATTGAGGCTATCAATATTAGTTTTTATTTCTACAAGACTGAAATCTACTATTTCCTTATTATCTTTTGTTTCATTCTCTTTCATGAAAGCCAAGCTCTTTGCCATAACTGCTGTCATGCTAGCTCCCGGATTAATAGGATTTCCTGTCAATGCAACATTCAATAAATTAACATGATCAAGTAATCGAACATCTTTTCCTTCTCTTTCGACATAGCTTGTTCTTGTTGGAACATAAGCAATACTGAACGCATCGTAGAATCCTTTTTCTACATTGCTCCATATATCTTTGAAGGTCATAGTGACGTTTCCTTTCTCGTCGAATTTCTTCCAAGTAGAATTTAATTCCCAAGTAACTTTAACGCCTTTAGAATCTCTTTCGTGTCCTATAGCTTTCCCTAGAACTATTTTTGTTTTGTTAGCCTCTATTTCTAACTCACTCTTTCCTCTGAATGCCTCATGCTCGAAATCTAGTTTGATCGTTTTGTCATCGAATTGAGTCAACATGCTATCCATGCAGCCCTTAGTCACTATGTCGTTGACCAGATCTATATCTCCAGTCGAGATGTAGCCTGTAACATAATAGCTCTTTCCATTAGGTCCGTCGACTGATTTGAATTGTAATTTATCACTGTAGAAAATGAAGGGTTTAGATTTTTCTTTAGGCGCCATATTATCTTTTAAACAAAACTTTTATTTAAAGTTTTTTATGCTCTAACAATTTTTATTTTTTCGGATCAACAACTTTTACTATGAATGTTGAACGGCAATTTACGTGTGCCGGAGCAGTCATTCCTTTCCATTCTCCGTTCGGATCAACGAATTCTTCATCCAATCCTTTTTCTTGTCCGTTTAATCTTTTACATAATGGACTTGTTCTGTTGTCAATGTGCGCGCTATAAACTTTTTTCATGTCAACGCCGCTTTTCATGTATCCATGCAGTCTTCCAAAGTTAGCTGCTCTTGCTGTTTCTGTTCTTGCAATAGCTTCTACTCTTGTCGCGCTCACATCGAATACTTGAGTGATCTCTTTTTTTAATTCTTCCGTGCTCGATCCGTCCATGAATCCTCTTTGCAGCACTTGTCTTAGTTTTTGTTCGACGTCATCATTCATTCCTTTTATGTTGTCAAACGTATAATCAGAAATATAATTTATTGCGTTCTGATCAGGAACCATATTCATATCTAGATCCTTTTCTGCTTGGTCGAACCCTTCCATGTAATTGTTTCTTATGATAGTACTTGTAAGACTTTTCAGTCCTTCAACTGATAATAAAGCTTTTAGCTTTTTGATAATACCATTTATATCTTTTACTTCATTAAGAGTATTCTTGGCTATTGTTTCTCCAAGGATTTTCTTGATCTCATCCTCGTTTTGTTTGAGAACATATTTAATTGCTTGATCTAATTTAGAATGTCCAGTAGGTCTTTCTCCTTCTTCTAATATTAAAGGACTAGGTGGAGCCATTGCTTTTCCTTCTGCTGCTGCTCTTTCAGACGCATGTTCTAATAAATCAGCTTGAGAAATATCTGCATCATTCAAAGTTTTTGTGGTGTCTGCGACAAAATTATTAAGGACTTCTCTTTTGCCATCTGTCAATGCTTTACGATCCACTAAAGAATTAACTAAATTCAGAGACTGTTCGTGAGTAGCTCCTCGCTCTCTTAATCTACCGTAATGACCTTTATTCGTATCGGAGAGTTTGTTGAATTCTTTTTTTATTCTTTTCTCTTTAGAAGTTTTAGGTCCTCTGCCGGATCCTGGTTTCTTTCCGCTCCCTTGACCACCCTTCTCCTCTACATCCTCCTGGTCATCATCTGCAGGATTATATGCATCTTCTTCTCTTCCTGAGAAATCTTCTTCGGGATCTTTAGGATCTCCTGGCATTCCGCCGCCGAAATTAAAAGAATTAGGACTTGATAAGAAACTGCTTGGAGGTTCATCTCCCCACTTAACTTCTTCCATTCCTTCAGCTGTTCGAATCTCATTAACGGTTTTCAATCCGCTTTCAGTTTGTAATTTGTATAATTCGAATTTTCCTTTCTCTTCGTCGACATCGAATTTCTTGAAAACAAACTTATACTTAGGCTGCTTAATCTTTTGTCCTGAGGCAGTCTTTATTTCTCCCCAGTAATTAAACTCGCTAACTATGTTTATGTTGTAGTTGCTTTCTAAGTTTCTAAGAATTGGATTGATTGCTTTCTTTCGGAAAACTTTAGATTGCACGATCTGATTAGCCGCTCCCGCACTGTCATCGGTGTATCCGAGTTCAACTGCTGTGACTCCGAAGTTAGCCCATACCATTTTGGTATACAACTTACTTTTTTCTATGATCTGCAATTCGCTTGCTGAGAATTCAATACGCTCGAACTTAACTTTCTGGTTGATCATAGGCACCTTGTGCATCATCTTTTTCATATTACCAAATTCGTCTTTCTTACGTTGGTTATCGAACCACTGTTCTTTGAATGCTTCCATCTCTTCAGCATCAGAATCTTCTAGTCCTATGATTCCTTTTGGAACATTGTTGTCGTTGTAATAATCAAGATCACTCTCGATCATATAGACTAATGTTTGAATGCTCTTTGCTAATGTTTGGACAGGACTCCATCCGTAGTGATCATCTGTTCTTTTCATTCCTTCAAGCCAAATGATTTCTTTCTTACCGAATGGAATAGGTATAGGCCCTGCTATCCAACCGTACTGGAAGTATGCAGCTTTCTCTCTAGCCTCGTGATCAGTTATTTCTTGGAAAGGATTGTTTACTTCTTGAGTTCTTGTTGCTCCCATCAAAATATTAGAAGGAAGAATAATGTCATCTCTGTCTGTATACATTCCGTGCACGTCAGGGTTCTTCGTGAACGTAGCTCCATCTCTTGCAACTACTTCTACGAGTTCTTCTTTCATGTTGTAAACTTTATTTAGAATTCCAGAGTTCACTTCAAGTAAGTCTCTTACCGGCATCTTGATAAAAACTTGTTCGAATGATTCTCTGTTAGTATTAGGGTTTAAGAAAAAGTTTCTTATGTTCTCGATCTCAACTGGATCGCTTTGATCTTCCATTCCTTCTGTCGGTACGACATCCCACTCGACAGAACATAGCTCGTCGATGATTGTTTTAATGCACATCTCGACATATGGTGTTTGCGCTAAATATCGAATATAACTCATGTTCGCGAATCTAGGATATCCGAAAGGCGGCTTGTATAAGAATTTAGGAATATACGCCTTGTTGATTCCCTCTCTAGTTGTTTCTTGCAGAGAGTCTACTACTATTACACTTTTTTTCTGGGATCTAAACCAATTAAATGATGCCATGATAAGGAGTGGTCTCGGGTTTGTTATCGCGCAAACCTTTGACCGGAGTGTATTGAGGGTTGTTTAAAGCAAAAAAACAGTACTAATCTATTCTTGTAATATTAGAATTGTGTTATTTAGTATTTAAAGTTTTTTATGCTAGAACAATTAAGCGAAATCAAAAACTAATCCTTTTTTGTCTTTCCAAATGAAATAAACTAATGAGTCCGCCCAGTCAGGACTGTTGTTTTTTGGATCAACAATTATTCTTTTGTTCGTGCTTGTTCTGTCGAACTCCTCGTTCACTAATTGGTTTCTTAATTTGTGGATCTCAGGGATGCTGATCATACCATCTCTCATCAAATCTGCTAATCGGAAATAATTCTCTGCTTTCTTATTCTGAAAAATATCGCTCTTCATTGCTTTCTCTCCAAAGTGACAGCCGTATACTTTGATGTTCTTCCATCCTTTTTCTGTGTAAATGATTTCTTTAAGTCTTCCGAACGATCCGCTTCCAATTCCTATACGATCTATATTTATCTTTCCTCGAACAGATGGATGAATAATGTTTTCTATAATGCTTATGAGCTTCCCGACCACTTTCATAGGTTCACTTTTTGCCTCGCTCCAACTACCATCTACTTCGAACTTATTTTCGTATTGCGTCCCCCAGTAAACAACTGTCTCATCGAGTCCTTTCTCTGCAGGATCGCATGCAATTACTTTAGTGTATTTCTTGATCTCTTCTTCCAATGGTTTTAGTTTAGAAAGATATGTTCCTTCTCCCATCTTCATCTTTTCTTTTTTTAGTAACTCAATTTCTTCTATCAGTTTGTTTAGTTTCTCAGCAAAATTAAACTTAACTATCTCTGCTGCCTTGATCCATTCAAGATTGAACAGACTGTCTTCTCCTTGATCAGGGAATTTGGATTCATAAAGAACTGTGAAATCTAAAGGCAATAAGTCTTTCTTTTGTTGATCGATGAATGCTTTTGTTGTTCTTCCTTCTTCGACTGCTTGCTCCCAGCCTATTTGAATAACTGTCCATTCAGGATCAAGAGTATGTTCGAATGCCGGATTGTCTCTTTTCCAAGGATTATAAAGTTCTATGATCACTGCTTCTTCCGGATTGTCCCCTATCATTCTGGAACTTTTAGTGAAAGCTTCTCTGTTGATTAAACATGCTTCGTCCCGGATTAATATGTCGCATCCGAATCCCATCAATCTTCCTGCGTCCCCTTCACCACTGAACACTCGGTATTCTGCTCCTGTCTTGAATGTCATTCTTTTACGGCTAGCTTCTTTTCCTATTCTTTCTTCTCCGCTTGCTGTGATCTGAGCTTTGCTTAACAAACTAGGATCGCTAAGAATTAGATCGGCCATGTACTCTCTCAGGATCCCTGCCTGTTCTTGTTTAGGTCCTAAGAATGCAATCTTTGCCGGTACTCCGAAGTCAATAAGAAGCGCTATTCCTAAGGCGACGCATTGGCTTTTCCCCCATCTGGTCATTGCAGAAATGCTTATTCTTTTCTTCTCTAAGAATGCTACCATTCGAACCAGTTCTATTTGTCCTGGTACTAGGTCGTATCCCCATTTGTGTTTTACTAGTATGTCTACTCTTTTGTTTTTTATTGCCCAGTCTAGTAGTTCTTCGTCTTTCATCTTACTTCGTTTAGTTTCGGGTTGTTCTTGTGATCTATCTTGCACTCTCTGGAGCGTGTTGTCTTTGCATCCTTTCCAGGATCAACTGTTCTTTTGTGGATTTGTTTATTTCCATGATTTTTTCTCTTTCTTTTCTGAACTTAGGACATTCAAATATCTTTTCTGTTAATGGTTTTTTTCTTGTTCTGCAGAACTGATTGTGTTTGCAGTTGTTACATGTGCTTATGAATGTTCTTTTGAGAGAGTTCTTCTTTTTCATTATCTTCTTCTTGTCAGGCTACATTTGTTAAACTGCATGATTATTTTTCTTGAATAAATCTTAGAACCGTGTTTTTCTTCCCAGTTCCTTATGTCTTTTTCCATCATATAATTGTAGTAATGTGTATCTTCCATTTTGTTCTCCTTGTTTTCAGCCGGTCGAGAAGTAATCCGTGGGGACAACAACTCAATAGATACATGTGAGGGTATCTACCGCTTACTGAATATGATTCTCCATAGGAAACTTTTTTTTGACTTTTCATTTCATATGGAACTTATTTGCTATTTGCTCGCCATGAGTTTAGAGAAGCTTTCAATGATAGAAGGCATTCTCCATTTGAAATCTTATCATTCTTTTTCCTCTGTTAATACCTGAGGTTTGTTTTTACTAAAACGATCTAACAAATCAGGATGAACTCTTTTAATACTCTCAGCAATACTCACGGTCGTTACGTTGTTCTGAATAGCAACCAAAGGCTCGTCCTTAGGAAGCAAACCAATAAGCTGCTGTCGTTTAATCTTAAAAGCCTCCTCCTTCTGCAACAAATCAATAGCCCGGGCCCGATCAACATCCTTAGTTTCAGGATCAATAATCATAGTCCATAGCTTCTTAGTTCTTTTCAAACGAGCCAATTCCATTCTAGCCATTTGTTTCTCAGCATCCTCTCGCATAGTTTTAACAACGTCTGCTGTCTTTTCTTTTATGTATGAATGGACTGATCTCTCGCTTACTCCTAGGGTTTTCGCTATCTCTGGTTGTGTGTATCCTGTTATGCTCATGTCTACTGCTCTTTCTTTGAGTTTTTCTCTTTGTTCTTTGTTCATTCTCGCAAACCCGCAATCTTTAAGCATTACTTATCCCCATTGAGCGGCCATTGCTTTGGCTATCCCCGGGAAAGTTTTACTTCTATTTTTTTGACGATCTTTACCGCCTTTGTTGAACCAGTTTCCTGAAACTTTGGTGCTTTGTTTTATATCAATAACGTTAGAAGGTTTTAATTCTGGTAATCCTTTAATCCATAGTTGTGTTCTTTTTTTGAATGGATGACCGTGTTCGAATGGTTGTATTACTTGTGTGTGTTTAGGTAAGCAAAAAACACTACTCGGTAATGGGTTCTCAACACATATTTTTGGTATGCTTGAATATAATAATCTCATGAAGAAGTCTTTTGCTATTAATCCTTTTTTTAGTCTTTCTTCGTTTAATTTTCCTTTAGGATATAAAAATCTGGCTCCTGCATTGCTCATATATGTGCATGGTGGGTGTGCTATCATCATATCCCATCCATCGCGTAAATGTTTTAATACATCGTCTTGTATGTGCCATTCAGGGTGTCCTCCGCTGCACGGTAATGTGTCGCAACTGTATGCTTCATGTCCTAAAGCTCTAAATGCTTTGCATACCTCTTGGCTTTCTTCGCACGCTATAAGGATCTTCATAATTTTCATCTCCATGAGCCACTCTCGTGCCTTCTAATAATTGCATCGTCAGAGTAGTAAATATTACAATAAC
>Ga0307990_1002013_pt1 | contig 16602 bp, 12 predicted proteins | sample EllFjometagen129_FD_203168 | JGI IMG/M metagenome (GOLD analysis project Ga0307990, IMG submission 203168) | Marine microbial communities from Ellis Fjord, Antarctic Ocean - #129 | ecosystem: Environmental > Aquatic > Marine > Unclassified | place: Southern Ocean | collected 2014-10-08
TGCTAAAACTGGGTGATGGATTGATTTTCATAGTCGGCTCCTTAAATTAAGCCGCTCATCGTAATGATTCGAAGAGGGGGCTCAAGCCCCAAAGTCTCCAAACCTGATTGGAACTGGAATTAGCGAAGCGGGTTATCAAAGGTAAAAATATCGTCACACAGAGCTAACAAAGGCGTGTTGGATATTACGTGAGGCTTTAAGCATCAGTATAGATCGATTTTCCCGAGAACGCCTTCGAGGCCGCCGTTGTTCAGATCCTGTTTCCATTCCGGTTTGAGGCCGACTTTTTTAAGCAGCTTGCGGTCACCGGTATAAACATAGGCGGTGCAGCCGGTGCAACGTTGTTTCAGGAAATCGCCGAACTCCTTCACTAGCAATTCGGCGTCGTCGCGGTTGCCGAGTCGAACGCCGTAGGGCGGGTTGACGACGATGGTTACGTTTTCCAGTTTTTCGATGTCGTGGAAATCTTTCGGGCCGCACTCAAAGGCATTTTTACAGCCCGGCAGGCGGTTGAGGTTGCGGCGGGTGGCGCGTGCGGCCACCGGGTCGATGTCGGAGGCAATCAGTAGGTTGTCAGTTAGCGGACGCATCTCCGCATCTGCTTTCTCTTTCACTTTTTTCCAAGCATTGGAATCAAAGTCCGGCAGAAAGAAAAACCCCCACTTTTCGCGCAAAAAACCGGCGGGGATTCGGCACCAGCGCATGGCGGCCTCGCACAGCAGGGTACCTGAGCCGCTCATCGGGTCGACCAGCGGGCGTTCACCGTCCCAGCCGGAGAGTTGAATCACCGCGGCCGCCAGCGTTTCCGCCATCGGGGCATCAACCCGCGCGGTGCGGTAGCCCCGCTTGTGGAGCGAGCCGCCGGAGGTGTCGATGCTGATGGTGGCGCGGTTTTCGCGCACATACAGATGAATGCCGAGATCGGGATCCTGCACATCCACATTGGGGCGCTCGCCGGTTTTCTCGCGGAAGAAGTCGCAGACCGCATCTTTCACCCGCAACGCTGCGTATTGAGAATGTTTCAACGACGGTGTATTGGAGGTCACCGCATTTACGGCAAAGGTTTCCCGTGTGCTGATGAACTCCGACCAGTCGATCTTCATCGCGGTTAGGTGCAGATATTTGTCGCTGTGACAGTCGAAGGTGATCAGCGGCGCGAGGACGCGGATGAGCAGTCGCGAATTGTAGTTGATGTTGTAGAGTGTTTCCGGATCCGCTTTAAAGTGGAAGCCGCGGTAGTCTGGGCGGATAGAGCGCGCGCCGAGCTTTTTCAGCTCCGCTTCGGCCACTTCTTCAAAGCCGCCGGCGATCTGGGCGAAATACTGATTGCGTTGTTGATATTGATACATAGGAGACAGCCTAGCAGAGAGATGGAATGTTGGAATAGAGGAATGTTTGAATAAGAGACTTTAACCGCGAATGGCCGCTAATAAACGCTAATAATTCATAATCAAATGACAGCTCTGAGGCCCGGAGTACAAACGAACGCGGCTTTTGCCGTTGTTCCGCTGCGCGGAATTTGTGTCGGGATAAAACAGAATGATAAAAGCCGGCTTTCCTTATTCTGTTTTCTTCCGGCATCATTCGTGTGACTCTATTGGTATTTCACGTGAATTCGTGTCTATTTGCGGTTGTGAATCCGATCCGGTCTATTGTGTTATCCGTTAAAACTTTTCGCGGTCTTTTCGGTGTTCTGTTAAAAACATTCCTATGACGCAACGATATAAAATAACGATTGCCTACGACGGAACGGATTACGCGGGCTGGCAGGTCCAGCCGCGCAAAAATACCGTGCAGTCGGAAATTGAGCGGGTGCTGGAGATTTTGGCCGGCAAAAAAGTGCGCATTCACCATTCCGGTCGCACTGATGCCGGGGTGCACGCGAAGGGGCAGGTGGCTCATTTTGATCTGGAAAATCCAGTGGATTTGCGCCGTTTCCAAATCAGCCTCAATGCGCTGCTCAAACCCGATGTGCGTATCATGAAACTGCAAAAAGTGAAGGATGACTTTCACGCGCGCTTCAACGCCACCGGAAAAGAATACCGCTATTTTATTTGGAACGGCCCTGCCGTCCCGCCCGAGTTGCGGCTCTATCGTCTGCACGAACGCCGTCCGCTCGACATCGACGCAATGAAGCGTGCCGCCGAACAGCTGGTCGGAAAACACGACTTCGCCGCCTTCACCGCCAACCCAAACCGCGAAATCGGCGACACAGTTAAGACCATCACCCAAATCACCGTCACCCGCTCGCGGGAAGGGGAAGTGAAAATTTGTGTGGCGGGGAAGGGCTTTCTCTACAAAATGGTCCGCTCCATCGCTGGTTTTCTGCTACGCGTCGGAACCGGCGAGTTGGAGCCCAAAGATGCCCGCCGCTTACTCAAAGCCGCCGTTCGTACTAGCGAAATTCCCACCGCTAAATCTCTCGGACTCTTCCTTTGGCGGGTTGATTATTGATTTTCCCAAGGTTTGATAGATCCGACAAAAGTCGGGTTCACACTGTTGATGAAGTTAATCAATGCACGGAACTCTGTTTTTCTAGGGCTAAAAAAACACCAAGAATGATCAGAATAATTGAGGACAGAATAATTACTCGTTCAACAGCAGTGGTTTAAGTTAATTATTGCCGCTTCGCTTCTTTTCGAGGATACGAAAAGCACGTTCGGCATACCTCAGATCTGTAAAAAAATATTCTGATCAAATAAATGACCCTAACCGAATCAATCATATATTTTGATCAATTTAAGTTTCCAGCACGCTTATCCCGACTTTTGTCGACGGCATCAAGGTTTGGAAGTCACCTGTGCCGTCATGCAATGACTTTTCCAACGTGTCAGAACGTAGCCTTGGTAAAGACTGATGGATGGAGAATGTCCCGTTTTGTTGAGTTGGAGCTCGTTAGCCAAAACAGAATCCTTAAACTGTTTGTTTGAAGCATATTTGTAAATGTTGCTACTCCGTGTGCAGAACAGGGTAACGATGTTCTTTCCCATCATTCTGCCCTTAATTATTCTGATCAATCTGTTCCAGAAAAAGTTCAGTCGTTTTGGATTGCGGCGGCGACGAAGTCGCGGAATAACGGGTGCGGTTTGACCGGCTGGCTTTTGAGTTCCGGATGCGCCTGGGTGGCGATAAACCACGGATGATCGGGCAGTTCAATCATTTCAACGACGCCGATGTCCGGGTTGCGGCCGGAAAGGATAAGCCCTTTTTTCTCAAACTGTTCGCAGTAGTAGTTGTTCACTTCATAGCGGTGACGGTGGCGCTCAGAAATGCTCGACTCGCCGTAGGCGGCGAACGACTTGGTACCTTCCTTTAAATCGCATGGGCAGGCGCCTAAGCGCATGGTGCCGCCTTTTTCGGTGACGTTCTGTTGCTCATCCATCAGGCAGACGACGGGATGTTTGGTTTTTTCGCCGCGTTCTTCGTCGAATTCAGTGGTGTGTGCGTCGGTGAGTCCGCAGACGTTGCGGGCGAATTCAATGACTGCGCATTGCAGGCCGAGGCAGATGCCGAGGAAAGGGATGTTGTTTTCGCGGGCGTACTGTGCGGCGCGGATTTTTCCTTCCATTCCGCGCGAACCGAATCCGCCGGGGATGAGCACGCCGGAGACGGTTTTGAGGATGTCAGGGTTTTCTTCGATCTCTTCAGCGGCGAGTTTGACGATGTCGACTTTGTAGCCGGCGGCATAGCCGCCGTGGTAGAGTGCCTCGTAGATCGATTTGTAGGCATCCTGCAACTCAGAGTATTTGCCGACCACACCAATTTTAACCGTTCCTTTCGGGTTTTTGATGACTTCGATGAGGTTTTCCCATTTGGTGAGCGGAGCTCTCGGGCAGTCGAGGCCGAAGTGTTCGATAATCTGCTGGTCGACGTTTTGTTCCGCGAGGACGAGCGGAATTTCATAGATGGAGGTTTCGACGTCTTTTTCGACAATCACGCACTCTTTATCCACGTTGCAGAAGAGCGAGAGCTTGTCGATGTGTTCGTTGGTGAGATCCACTTCGGTGCGGCAGACGAGGATGTGCGGCATGATGCCTATCTCGCGCAGTTTGGCGACGCTCTGTTGGGTTGGTTTGGTTTTTACCTCTTTGGCTGCCGCAATGTAGGGCACGTAGGTGAGGTGAATGTACATGGAGTTTTTGCGCCCGACATCAGCGCCGAGCTGGCGCAGTGCTTCAAGGAAGATGAGGCCTTCGATGTCGCCAACCGTTCCTCCGAGCTCAATGATGATAACGTCGGGTTTTTCGGCTTCGAGCGCGCGGATGCGCTCTTTGATTTCGTTGGAGATGTGCGGAATCATTTGCACGGTACCGCCGAGGTAATCGCCGCGCCGCTCTTTGTGCAGTACGTTCCAGTAGACGCTTCCGGCGGTGATGTTGCTTTTTTGGGAGGTGGGCTGACCTGTGTAGCGCTCGTAGTGGCCGAGGTCGAGGTCGGTCTCTGCGCCGTCGTCGGTCACATAGACTTCGCCGTGCTGATAGGGGCTCATGGTGCCGGGGTCGACGTTGAGGTAGGGATCGAGTTTGAGCATGCGAATCGAGAGTCCGCGGTTGATCAGAAGTCGCCCGATGGAGGCGGCGGTGATGCCTTTGCCGAGTGAGGATACGACGCCGCCGGTTACGATAAGATATTTGGCCATTTTAAGTCCCACAGTTTTCGTTATAAATGCGTTAAAACTACGGAAAAACAATGTAGCAGGATTGCAATTGATGTCCAAAGAATAAGGCAAAAAGGGTGTTGAAATTTTGACCGGAACGTAGCCCCGCCTGCTTAGGTGTGTTTTTTCTTAAAGGTTTCGATCACTTTGATGTAGTTGGCGCGCTCAAACTCGTCCGGGTTGGGGACGCCGCGCTGGCTCATCTGGCCCCGGAATTCGTTGACGGATTCATATTCATTCTTCTCCATCCAGCGTTCCAAATCGCGGATGAGTGCTCCGATATATTCAGGGCCGTTCCGCAACAGTGCCGAGGCCGTCATGACCGCATCTGCGCCGGCCAGCAAATATTTGATCACCTCTACGCCTGACTCCACCCCTGTGGAGGCTCCCAGCGAGGCGTTGACCCGTCCCTGCATCATCGCAATCCAGCGTAGCGGAAGGCGGGTTTCTTGTGGGCCGCTCAGCGACAGGCTTGGTTCCATTTCCATCGCCGCCAGATTAAAGTCGGGCTGGTAGACGCGGTCAAAGAAAACGAGCGCGTCAATTCCCAGATTATCAAACCGTCGGACCATATTACCGAGTGAGCTGAAAAAAGGACTTAATTTGAGCGCCACCGGAATCTCCACCGATTTTTTGATTTCCTGGATAATCTCGAAGTACCTCCGTTCGATTTCCTGTCCGGTGGCATCCGGATTGGCCGCGATCTGGTAAAGGTTCAGTTCAAGACCTTGCGCCCCGGTCTCCTGGATTTTCCGGGCATGGTCCACCCATCCGTCGGAGGCAAACCCATTGAGGCTTCCAATGATTGGAACACGACTCAGGTTTACGGTTTTGTGAAGAAGGTCGAAGTAGACCTCCGGAGGAACCGCATAGTCCTCGGCCGAGGGGAAGTAGGGGTTTTCGGCACCGATTTTATCAAACTGCTCCTCAAACAGAGAAAACATCACGATCGCTGCGGCTCCGGCATCGATCGCTTTTCGGATGCTCTCTTCTTTTATCGAAATTGGGGAGGAGGCAGCCACCAGCGGATTTTTCAGCGTCAGACCCATGTAGCGTGTGCTTAGATCCATGATGTATCTATCCCCGCTGGATTGCAGCCTTCAACACGATTGTTTGCTTCTAAACAAATTACCGACTTCCGACTGGTGATTAAAATACAGAAGCAGTCCGCAAACTAATCGGTAGTCGGCAATCATCAATCGGCAATCTGTTGCGTAGCGGTATTAGGCTTCTTTTTCGAAGTATTCCTTCTCTGCACCGCATTCGGGACAAACCCAGTCTGCGGGCAGGTCAGCGAACGTGGTGCCGGCGGCAACGCCGTTATCAGGATCGCCCACTGCCGGATCGTAAATGTAACCGCAAGGTGTGCATACGTATTTTTCCATTTTATTCCTCCTGGGTTGGTTGCTAAATGTAAAATAACTTTAAGCAGGGGGACTGCCGATGTCGAACAGAAATCTTGAACATCCGTGGAATATTAGAGGATTGAAATGATGGATTTTTAGATGATGAAATTCCGCACGGTTTATCCGATTTTTCTAATGTTTGGAAAGCCATAGCATGGCGGCATCTTTTCGTTTCCAGAGTTTGGAAGAAGTCAGCAGGCCTTGACGCCATGCGCATATGGCAGGGCTCGACCGCCGGGCGAGCCGTATATACGCAGAGCCGATCGTACGGGTGCATCGGAACGGAACAAATTGGATTCCATGCAGAGGCGCAGAGAACGCGGAGGCTGTGCGGAAAGAACAACCTGTGCAGGTTTGACGTTTCGTTTCTTTTCGGGAATACGAAAAGCACTTTTGGAATACCTCAGGTTCAAATATTGGAAAAAACGGGTTAAAAAGTTCCGGGGTTTGGAAAAGAGGGAAGCGTACTGCCGGAATTCAGCCGTATCCGGCGTGAGTCCGGCAAGTGAACCGTAAAGCCGGACCTGCGGATGAGTACATTCTAAGTTCAGGCGTTATTAAAAAGAATCGATAGACAAAAAGCCACTCCGACGAATCGGAGTGGCTTTCGTTTGGTTCAGGGTTGAACCGGATGCCTTACATAATTTCGCCCATGGCTTTATAGAAGGTCATGCGTTTTATCGCGTCTTCTTCAGCTGCTGCAAAAAGGGCTTCAACCTCTTTCGGGTTGGTTTTGTAGAGTGCCGTGTAGCGACGTTCGCTACGAATGAACTCCTGGAAGCTTCCGGTCGGATCGCGGCTTTCCCATGTGAAGCGTTTTTCAGCTGTCGGGTTGAAGCGGTAGAGCGGCCAGTAGCCACAGTCTACAGCCCGCTTGGCTTCCGTTTGCGTTTTCATCATGTCGATTCCGTGTGCAATGCAGGGAGCGTAGGCCATGATGATCGACGGGCCGTTATAAGCGGCCGCTTCCATGAAGGCTTTTTGCGTCTGCATACGATTGGCACCCATGGCGATAGAGGCAACATAGACATTGCCGTAGCTCATACACATGAACCCGAGGTTCTTCTTCGGGTTCTGCATTCCGCCATTGGCAAATTTTGCCACCGCACCGATTGGCGTGGCTTTCGATGCCTGTCCGCCGGTATTGGAGTACACTTCGGTATCAACGACGAGAATATTGACGTTCTTACCGGTTGAAATGGTGTGGTCGAGGCCGCCGAATCCGATGTCATAAGCCCAGCCGTCACCGCCGATAATCCAAACGGATTTGTCGATGAAGTAATCCTGTAACTCAATGAGTTTGGCAACAATCGCTTTGGTTTCGCCTTCGGCGGCTTCCAGAGCAATTGGCAACAGTAGTTTTACTGCGGTTTGCGCGGCAACGGCTTCATCGCTGATGACGTTGTCCTGACCAATTTCAACTGCTTTTTTCAATGCGGCTTCGAGATCTGAATTAGTTCCGACAGCAAGCAGTTTGTTCACATAGATGTGAAGCAGGTCGCGGTTGCTGTCGACCGCGAGGCGCATGCCCAGACCGTATTCGGCGTTGTCTTCGAACAGGCTGTTGGCCCAGGTCGGTCCGCGGCCTTCTTTGCTTTTGCAGAATGGAATGGTTGGGAAGGTTCCGCTGTAGATGGAGGAACAGCCCGTTGCGTTAGCCACCACCATGTGCTCGCCGCAGACTTGTGTCAGCAGTTTGATATATGGGGTTTCGCCGCAACCGGCGCAGGCTCCGGAGAACTCAAACAGTGGTTTTTTGAACTGCATGCCTTTCACGGTCGATTCCTTTACGCCATCGAGGACATTATCCGGAAGCGCTTCGAAAAACTCTGCGTTGGTGCGCTGTCCATCTTCGCGTTCGGTTTCGAGTGTGCTGAACTCAAGTGCTTTGGTCTTGGCTGGGCAGGTCTCAACACAGACACCGCAACCGGTACAGTCTTCGATATAGATTTGAATTTTGTACTGCAAATCCTTCTCGTTTTTGGTGTTCGACTTCAGCGTGTTGAAGCTTTCCGGTTTGTCTTCGAGATCGCTCGGAGCAATCTGTTTGGCGCGGATCACTGCATGCGGACAGGACATCACACACTGGTTACACTGGATGCAGTTTTCGGCGATCCATTTTGGAACACGTGGAGCAATACCGCGTTTTTCAAGGCAGGTTGTTCCGGTCGGAAGGGTGCCGTCTACAGACATCTGTGAAACAGGAATGTCGTCCCCTTTCTGGAGCATGCTCGGCAGAATGATGTTTTTGGTAAACTCATCCGCATCCTCGGCTATCAAGGATGCTGGCACGAAGGAGGTCGTGATGGTTTCCGGAATGCTGACTTCTTCGATGGCGTCCACTGAGGCGTCAATCGCTTTCCAGTTCATTTCCACGATATCCATACCTTTTTTCTCGAAGGCTTTCTTCGCGGCATCTTTAATCAGCTGGATCGCTTCGTCGGCCGGAATGATTCCGGAGAGTTCGAAGAAGGCGGTTTGCATGACGGTATTAATGCGTCCGCCGAGACCCACGGCCTCCGCGATCTTCAGCGCGTCCATATTATAGAACTTGATCTTACGATCGATTATGATCTGTTGTTCTTTTTGTGTGAGATGACTGAATACTTCGCTCGTCGGGATTTCAGAGTTGAGCAGGAAGGTGCCGCCATCTTTGAGAGAGCTGAGCATATCGTAGCGTCCGAGATAGGCCGAGTTGTGGCAGGCCAAAAAGTCGGCATGTGTGATCAGGAACGGATAGTTAACAGAGCTGTCGCCAAAGCGGAGGTGAGATACGGTTACGCCGCCTGACTTCTTAGAGTCATAGGAGAAGTAGGCTTGTGCGTTCTTGTTGGTGTTTTCGCCGATAATCTTAATGGAGTTTTTATTGGCTCCAACGGTTCCATCGGCACCCAGTCCCCAGAACATGCAGGAAACTACGTCTTTGGGCATGATGTTGATATTCGGGCCGATTTCGAGTGACAGGTTCGTAACATCGTCCTTGATTCCAACGGTGAAACCGTGGAAGGCTTTCCCGTCTTGATGGTCGTAGATGGCTTTCACCATTGCCGGGGTGAATTCTTTGGAGGAGAGGCCGTAGCGTCCGCCGATGATTTCAATGCCTTTATTCTGCAGGCAACTGACCACGTCGAGGTAAAGCGGCTCGCCGGTTGCGCCCGGCTCTTTGGTGCGGTCGAGAACAGCAATTTTTTTGCAAGTCGCAGGAATGGCGTCGATGAACGCTTCCACGCCGAACGGACGGTAGAGGCGGACTTTGATTAGACCGAGTTTTTCGCCGTTGGCATTGAGGTGGTTAATGGTCGCCTCAATCGTGTCACAGCCGGAGCCCATGGCAATGACGACTTTTTCTGCATCTGGAGCGCCGACGTAGTCGAACAGCTTGTATTTGCGACCGATTTTTTCGCCGACGAGATCCATGTATTTTTGAACGATGGCCGGAACGGCATCGTAATATTTGTTGACGGTTTCGCGGCCCTGGAAGTAGACGTCCGGGTTTTGCGCAGCCACTTTAAGGAGGGGGGCTTCCGGGCGCATACCGCGGGCGCGGAAGGCTTCGACCATTTTCATATCGACGAGCTCTTTCATCGTCTCGTAGGAAACTTCTTCCACCTTTTGGATTTCATGCGAGGTGCGGAATCCGTCGAAGAAGTTCAGGAAGGGAACGCGGGCTTCGAGTGTCGCGAGGTGCGAAACGATGGCCAGATCCATGGTTTCCTGAATGCTGTTCGCAGACATCAGCGCAAATCCGGTTTGGCGGACGCCCATTACATCGGAGTGGTCCCCGAAGATGGAGAGCGACTGGGCGGCCAGCGAACGGGCTGAGACGTGGAAAACCGTCGGGATCATTTCGCCGGCGATTTTATACATATTCGGGATCATCAGCAGGAGGCCCTGCGAGGCAGTGAAGGTAGTGGTCATTGCACCGGCGGAAAGTGCACCATGTACGGCACCTGAGGCACCGGCTTCGGATTGCATTTCGACAATATCGACTTTCTTGCCGAATAGATTTTCTTTGCCCTGGGATGCCCAGACATCAGAAACTTCGCCCATGGGAGTGGACGGGGTGATTGGGTAAAGAGCCGCGACTTCGCTGAAGGCATATGCCACATGCGCTGCTGCAGTACTTCCATCAATGGTAATCATTTTTTTACTCATACCTGCTTTTTCCTCCTGAGGTTTTGCAGTTTGTTTGTTAAATTCGTCAAAACGACCGTTTCCAATCGCAGTGATTTCCCAACTTTTGCCGGTTTTTCGTAAAAAATGAAGTTTTCGTCCTGTCAGATTTTACGCTTTCCATGGCAAAACCGAGAGAGTTCCAAAATTTGGCCCAGAAAAGAAGCCAAATAGACGGCTATTTTCCTATTGATACCGGGTCTCAAAAGCTGGGGCCTGTCTATACTTTCAAGTATGGAACGGGGCAGGGTTCAGAATAATTAAGGTCATAATTTTTTTCCAATGTCTGGAAAAAATGATTGGATCAAGTTCCATACTTTGGAAAAATCCGGAGAAAACACCGAATAACCAATAAAAATCACGCAGCGACTATCTGGCGTTGCGTATGGCGCGGCGGGCTTCCATATCGGCGGTTCTCTTTTTGAGGGTTTCTCGCTTGTCGACGGTGTCTTTGCCTTTGCAGAGTGCGATTTTTACTTTAACCATGCCTCTTTTGAGATAGACCTTGAGTGGAATAAGAGTGAGTCCCTTTTGATTGATTTTGCTCTCAAGGCGCAGGATTTCGTTTTTGTGCATCAGCAGGCGGCGCGGCCGGGTGGACACGTGGTTGAAGATGTTGCCGTGGTCGTAGGGCTGAATCGTCATCTGCAGTAGTTCGGCCTGGCCGTCTTTGACCTGAACGTACGCTTCGTCGATGCGGACGTGTCCCTGCCGGATGGATTTCACTTCGGTGCCGCGCAGTTCAATGCCGGCTTCTAAATCGTCCAGAATATGAAAATCCCGTCCAGCCTTGCGGTTGGAGGCCATCACGCCGGAGGTGCTTCCGGATTTTTTCTTCTTTGAACTCATAAATTGGTTATCTTTTATGGGTTATCAGTTAATTGAAACAAACCCACATTCAGTAGGCAGATTATGAGGAATGATCCAAATAACGAATAACAAATAACGAATAACTGCTGTGCAGGCGATGCAAAATAAAAAAGGAATGGCTGAAGACAGCCATTCCTTTTTTTCGAGCAAACCCGAATGGCTTTTTTAAAGAACCACAGACGGGCCGGCTTCTTTTGCGGCATCAAAGTCGCCGAAGATGTTGTCGGGTGGCTCGACGCCCATTTCAACCGTCAGTTTTCCTTCAACAATCTCTTTCAGAACGACGTCGTGGTAGTCCTGTTCCGGGAAGTCGCGTTTGACCATCGGGCGGGCGCCGCGAATGAGCTGGCGGGTGCGGTACGAAACTAAGTTCACGAGTGTCGGCACGTTGCCGATTTTTTCCTGTGCTTTGGTCAGATATTCAAAGTTCATAGAGTTTTCCTCTCCTAATAGGGCATAAAAGCGAGGGACTATAAGGGGTGGGGCGGGTTGAGTCAACCCAGAGAGAATGGAATATTGGAACAATGGAGTACTGGAGTATTGGAGGGGTGGAGTTCCGGATTTTAAGAAATCTATGGTTTCCTGTTCAATTATTTCTCTGTTCATTCTTCTGCCTATATCACGGTGGTGGAGCTGGTTCTTTTTTTTGTGTTCTACACGGGGATGGATAAGCGGCTCAACAAGGCGGGGACGCCGATGATTCTGCAGCCGGGCGCTGAAGGCGGAATGTTGTGGGACGGCTCCTTGTTTATGGTGGTCAGGGTATTTGTTATTTTGCTGGTTGGCCATTTTCTAAGGATACGCAGGAGGCGCTCAATGCGCTGGTGGTCTCCAATATTTTTAATCTCGGGCTGATCCTTACGATGGAAATGATCATCTATCTGATTGTGTCTCGATAGGAGTTGCTAACCGTCGTCGTTCTAATCTTACTTCTTGTTCTTAATCTATGCGGCTGCGGAGATTAAAATTAAGATCAGGATTAAGATTGGGATTGTGATTAGGAGGCTGGGTGAGAATTAGAATGAAAAAGCCCCGCCCGCCGAAGCGGACAGGGCCTTCGGATGTTCGAACCGGAGGTCTTCCGAACGCGTTTTCGGCTGTGCCGAAAGAAGCGTAGCGGAAAACCGAACGGCTTACATCATGCCGCCCATTCCACCCATGCCGCCCATGTCGGGCATTGCAGGAGCGTCTTTTTCAGGCATGTCGGTGATCATACATTCGGTCGTTAGAAGCAGGCCGGCGATACTGGCTGCGTTCTGCAGAGCTGAACGAGTCACTTTGGTCGGGTCGATGATCCCTTTAGCAACCATGTCGACGTATTCGCCGGTGGCTACGTTGTAGCCGCTGACTTGTTTGGCCTTTTTGACTTCCTGCACAATGATCGCGCCTTCGAGGCCGGCATTGCTGACGAGCTGACGAAGCGGAGCTTCGCAGGCCTTGAAGACAATGTCGGCGCCTACGGCTTCGTCGCCTTCGAGTTCCAGTTTGGCGAGAGCTTTTTGAGCGCGGATGAGGGCAACGCCTCCACCGGGGACAATTCCTTCTTCAACGGCGGCACGGGTGGCGTGCAGCGCGTCGTCGACGCGGTCTTTCTTCTCTTTCATTTCGGATTCAGTCGCTGCACCGATACTGATGACGGCGACACCGCCGCCGAGCTTGGCTTGGCGTTCCTGGAGTTTTTCGCGATCGTAGTCGGAGGTGGTATCGGCTGCTTGGCGTTTGATCTGTTCAACGCGGGCGTTGATGTCGACCTTTTTACCTGCGCCGTCAACGATAACGGTCTCGTCTTTACCCACGGTGACGCGCTTGGCGGAACCGAGGTCTTCGAGCGTGACGTTTTCGAGTAAGATGCCGAGGTCTTCGGTGATGAATTTACCATTCGTGAGAATGGCAATATCTTCCATCATTGCTTTGCGGCGGTCGCCGAAGCCGGGGGCTTTGATTGCGCAGACGTTGAGGGTTCCGCGCAACTTATTCACTACGAGCGTAGCAAGGGCTTCGCCTTCGATGTCTTCCGCGATGATCAGGAACGGTTTGTTGGTTTTAGCCACGTTCTGGAGCAACGGAAGCATGTCCTGCAGGTTGGAGATCTTTTTCTCGAACAGGAGAATATAGGGATCTTCCATTGCCACTTCCATGGATTCGGCGTTGGTCACGAAGTAGGGGGAGAGATAGCCTTTGTCGAAAAGCATACCTTCTTTGACTTCGAGGCTGGTTTCCATCGTTTTTGATTCTTCGATGGTGATCGGCCCGTCATTGCCAACTTTGTCCATTGCATCCGCAATGATTTGTCCGATTTCGGCGTCGCCGTTGGCGGAAATGGTTCCGACCTGGGCGATTTCCTCGTTGGATTTCACTTTTTTGCTAAGTTTTACGAGCGCTTCAACTAAAGCGGCAGTTGCTTTGTCGATTCCGCGTTTGAGGCTCATCGGGTTGGCACCGGCGGTGACGTTCTTGATACCTTCGCGATAGATCGCTTCGGCCAGAACGGTCGCTGTGGTGGTTCCATCACCGGCGATATCGCTGGTTTTGCTGGCGACTTCGCGAACCATCTGAGCGCCCATGTTTTCAAAGGGATCGTCGAGTTCGATCTCTTTTGCCACGGTAACGCCGTCTTTGGTGACGGCCGGGGAGCCGTATTTTTTGTCGATGATCACGTTGCGGCCTTTCGGGCCGAGGGTGACTGCCACCGCTCTAGTCAGCTTTTCGACGCCCTTGAGCATCGCGTCGCGGGCTTCTACATCAAATTTCATTTGTTTAGCCATAGTCTTAATCTCCTTCTAGTCGATTAGGAAATGTGAAACTTGAAACTCGAAACTTGAAAAATTCCGAAGTTCAAATCTCCAATTTCAAATTTTGTTATCCAATTACTGCGAGAATGTCTTCTTCACGCATGATCTGATATTCTTTGCCGTCCATTTTGACTTCGGTTCCGCCGTATTTCGGCATGAGAACGACGTCGCCTTTTTTGACATTGAAAGGAACAATTTTCCCGTTGTCATCAATTTTGCCGGTTCCGAGGGCAATAACAGTGCCTTCCTGCGGCTTTTCTTTTGCGCTGTCAGGGATAATGATTCCGCCTTTGAGCACTTCGCCTTCTTTGAGCGGCTCAACCAGTACGCGTTCACCTAATGGTTTAATCTTCATTGCTTCTCCTTCTTGGGTTTATCTTTTACGGCAAAACCTTTCTGCCGTTTAATTCTAAATTTACTTCTCGTCGTCGTCCATTTTGTAATCGGCATCGATCACCTCACCGTCCGCCTGCTTTTCGCCAGTTGGTTCGTCGGATTCGGGTGCGTCCTGTGGAGCCTCCTGCGCAGCGTCCTGTTGCGCCTTGGAATACATTTCCGTGGCAGCCGCCTGCATGGCTTCGTTGAGTTTTTCCATGGCCGTTTTGATCTGATCATCGTCATCGCTTTTCAGCGCTTCTTTGACCGGATCGATCGCGGCTTCCGCTTCTGCTTTTTTCGCGTCGTCGAGTTTGTCGCCGTTTTCCTTTAGGAATTTCTCGGTCTGGAAGACCGCTTGGTCGGCCTGATTGCGCAGGTCGATTTTTTCCTTCGCTTTTTCGTCTTCTTCGGCGTGCACTTCGGCATCTTTCACCATTTTTTCGACTTCGTCATCGGACAGACCACTGGAGGCGGTGATGGTGATGTGCTGTTCTTTACCGGTGCCGAGATCCTTGGCTTTTACGCTCAGGATACCGTTGGCATCGATATCGAAGGTTACTTCAATCTGCGGCACGCCGCGCGGGGCGGAGGGGATGCCGTCGAGCTGGAAGTGGCCGAGTGTTTTGTTGGCGTTTGCCATTTTGCGCTCACCCTGCAGGACGTGGATATCCACGGCGGGCTGGCTGTCGGCCGCGGTCGAGAACACTTCGCTCTTTTTGGTCGGGATGGTGGTGTTGCGTTCAATCAACGGGGTTGCGATTCCGCCAAGCGTTTCGATGCCGAGCGACAGCGGAGTTACATCCAGCAAAACCACGTTCTGGTTCACATCACCGGAGAGAATTCCGCCCTGAATCGCGGCGCCGGAGGCAACCACTTCGTCCGGGTTGACCCCCTTGTGCGGCTCTTTACCAAAATGCTCTTTTACCATTTCCTGAACGCGCGGGATGCGGGTCGATCCACCGACTAGAATGACTTCGTGAATTTCGCTGCCGGAAACCTTCGCATCGCGCATGCAGTCCTGAACCGGGTGTTTGGTGCGGTCAACGAGACTGTCAACCAGTTGCTCGAACTTCGCGCGGCTCAGCGCAACATTCATGTGTTTTGGACCAGAGGAGTCGGCGGTGATAAACGGCAGGTTGATGTCGGTGCTCTGCGAGCTGGACAGTTCGCATTTTGCTTTTTCGGCGGCTTCTTTCAGACGTTGTAACGCCATCGGGTCTTTGGAGAGGTCCACGCCCTGTTCTTTTTTGAATTCTTCGACGAGCCAGTTCATCACTGCCTGATCAAAGTCGTCTCCACCGAGATGGCCGTCACCGTTGGATGCGTTCACTTCGAAAAAGCCGTTGTCGATGTCGAGGATCGAGACGTCGAAGGTTCCGCCCCCGAGGTCGTAGACCACCACTTTTTCCTCGTTGGTTTTATCGAGACCGTAGGCGAGGGTGGCGGCGGTCGGTTCGTTGACGATACGCAGCACTTCGAGGCCGGCGATTTTGCCGGCGTCTTTGGTGGCCTGACGCTGAGAGTCGTTGAAATAGGCCGGAACGGTGATTACTGCTTGGTTGATGGTTTCGCCGAGATAGGCTTCGGCATCGGCTTTCATCTTCTGCAGAATCATCGCAGAGATTTCCGGTGGGGCATAGGTTTTGTCGCCGATCTCAATGTGAGCATCGCCGTTTTTGGCTTTTACCACTTTATAGGGAACCAGATCGATTTCATGGGCGACCTCTTTAAATTTACGGCCCATGAAACGTTTCACGGAGAAGATCGTGTTGGTCGGGTTGGTTACGGCCTGACGTTTTGCGGCTTGACCGACCAGACGTTCGCCGTCTTTTGTGAATGCCACCACTGACGGTGTGGTGCGTCCGCCTTCGGCATTCGGGATGACGGTAGACTCGCCACCTTCCATAATCGCCATACAGGAGTTGGTTGTCCCCAAGTCAATTCCTAAAACTTTGCTTGCTGTTGCCATAATTGCACTTCCTTTCGTTTATAAATTCCGATTTCGACTCATTTTGGCCGAATCACGCTTCTCAATTAGCACCAACCATGCCATTGAGCGGGTGGTAGTTGTTAATTGTTTATTATAAGCTATTTGTAAAAATGCATGCTCCTGAGCATTGGAAGCTTTATGATCCAGTTTGTCCCACTTAGTCAATCCGGTGCGTCAAAATGGCGCACTTGTGTGGTGGGGAAGAGAGTTTAATCACGAATGAATACGAATTTACAGGGAGGGGAGATTTTCTGATGGAATTACAGGGTGACCCTGCAATGGTTGCCAATCGAGGAGGAGTCCAGCAAAGCCTGGTAAGCCTCTCTGGGTAAGGTC
>Ga0307990_1002014_pt1 | contig 16599 bp, 8 predicted proteins | sample EllFjometagen129_FD_203168 | JGI IMG/M metagenome (GOLD analysis project Ga0307990, IMG submission 203168) | Marine microbial communities from Ellis Fjord, Antarctic Ocean - #129 | ecosystem: Environmental > Aquatic > Marine > Unclassified | place: Southern Ocean | collected 2014-10-08
AGGAGGTCCAGACACAATTTGAACGAGCCATCCAGCTACAGCCTGACTTTACGCAGGCCCATTTCAATCTGTCACGAGTCCTCATGAAGACAGGGCATAACGCAGACGCCATAGCAGAACTACAGCGTACGATTCAAATCGATCCCAATCACATGGGCGCGCTCAACATGCTGGGGACAGCATTGGGCAGGCAGCAGCGATTCACTGAGGCACAATCTGTCCTGGAACGAGCCGTGGCTCTGAACCCGAACCATGCAGAGCTTCGCAGCAATCTCGGCGCAGCCTACGCCGGGCTCGGACGGCTACCCGAGGCTGTAGCACAATTTGAAGCGGCCCTCAGACTGGATCCCAATGACCCTGAAGCCCAAGAAAACCTCAAACGCGTCAAAGCCGCCATGGCAAACTAAGAAGACACGACCCAGGTGCCAGCCGCTCCACTGTCACATAGTCATACTGTCATACCGTCCTCTACTGACTGTAGTCTTTCATCTTGGCCTCAATCTGCTTGACCATGTCTGAATCACCCGCGTCTAAGGCGGCCTGCTTTGATATGTCCAGGTATTTCAGTGCCTTAAGAAGACTGCCCGAACGACTGGCAGACTGAGCGGCCTTCTCATAGGAAATGTACAGGGCGCGAATCTCCCACTGCTTGTATGCCCTGGCCAGCTTGGCTGCGTACACGGCCTTGTATTCGGCCACACGATACTCTTTGGCACTGATTGATTTGTTGATATCGCCCCACAGTTTCATCATCAACTCGTGAACCTTGTCTCTGGACAGGCCCTTGGGCGACATGGACACGTCCTTTTCCAGGATGACCTTGGCCTTGCTAAAGTCAATAACGCTTGCAGGCTTGGGTTGGGGGTTGGCCACGGGTTTGGGTTTTGGCTTGGTTGGGATTTTTGTCTTTGATCCAACCTTGCCGTAGCCCGGAATCTCAGTGGGCAAATAGTCATATTCTTTGCACCACTCTAGGTAGTCATCAACATTGTGGGTCATGGAGTAACCCTTTTCATTGTTCATCCTATACTGAGTATAGCCCAGGGTGCCATCACGGTTCACGTTGATTTTGGGGCCATTTAGAGCACCGGTATCGACATAAAAACTATGTCCTTTCCATGGTTGATCCAAACGCACACCCTCGCTTTCGAACACACGGCTTTCGCCTTCAACCGGAACGGTAAAGTGATTCAGATACTGCAGTGATCCATCATGACCATACGAATGGACCCACCCCACTTTAAAGCCCTTTTGCGTTGGGACCTCAACCCATTTTTGGCCCGGGCCCTTGCGATACTGATACATCCCCACGCAGCGTCCAGCCTTCATGGTTGCCTTGTGGGAAATCGTGCCATCATTATAGTAAGTCGTACACACACCGTCCAGCAGGCCATCTTTGCAGTTCTCTTCTCGCTTCAGTTTACCATTTTTTCTATAATAAGATCTTCGAGTGCCCGAAAACTTGCCATCTTTAATTTCAAACTCCATGTCCAGATGGGCTTTGTTTGTACTGGAATCCCAATACCAGCGTTTCACCGACCCGGTTACAGGAGGGTAGAATACTGGATTGTTGAACATAGGATAATTCGGCGTGTAGACCTTGTATTGGGCTGTATTATTGCTGGCCGTGGCCTTTGCGGGCGACTCCTTGACCTTATCCTTGCCTATTGGTCCTTGATGCACGGCCTTGGGTTGTCCATTTTCATAGAATGCTTTGCATAAAACCGGCACATGATTGCTGACTGTTATTTCCGCTTTCACGGTGCCGTCAGGATAGAAGACCTGCTGCAAACCATCACTCAAACCTTCACGGAAAGTTCGTATGGTAGTCAACTTGCCTTCCTTATCACGGTACTCCCAACGTCCAGTTAGTAGGCCGTTTTCTAACTCACCCTTGAGACTGCCGTCGTAGCGAACCTCCTGGTAGGATCCGTGCGGCACGCCTTCATCATAGCCACATTGATATCTGATTTCGCCCTTTCGCGGAGAGTCCGGTTCAAACCATTCGGTATAGATCCCGTGAAACACGGTCTTGCCATTGGCCTGAGTAAAGTACTGTTCCCCAACCAAATAATCACCTGGCTCATATTTACGCTGCCAGATTTTCTCATTGTCCTCATTGTAGAAATACTCAGTTCGCACATCACTCTTGTGGCCTGAGATCTGTAATCCCACAGATTTCCCGTGTTCATCATAGCGGTGTATCGAAGAAATCGTTCCATTCGCATGGTATCGTCTCTGTAGATGGGCATAATGAGCTTTCCCATTTTGGTCTATTCTTTCTTTACCAAGGTCATAGAGATGCTCGAATTGAAGCCACCCTGTAGATCCAAAATCACGATCACAGACTTCAATCCCATCAATAGACGCTCTCTCATCAATGAGCACACCCTGTTCATTCCAGCTACGAGACCACCCATGTGGCTCGCCTTCTTTGTGCCACGCCTCATAACGCTGTTTGCCATTGGCATGCCATGCCCGCGTAAGGCCATGTCGTTTGCCATTCTTATAAAACATTTCCGATGTCAAGCGACCATTGGCATAGTCTCGGCTCGGCCCATGGGCCTTACCCATAACAGAACCGCTCTCGTGCGTTAATTTACCATCTTGCCACACACGGTACGCCCCGTTTCGGTTGCGGTTTACGGTCTCCTCTAGATAAACCTCGTTGCCCTGTGTTCGTTTCTTCGGCTTCCCCAGGTAGGGAGGAAATGTCTTGATGTACTGTACCGGCTGAACCTGAATGGTCCCGTCGGCACCGGGGAATGGCGGAATCTCTATGGGATCTGGCGGTGTTGGCGGAATTGCCTCTTGTGCTATTAAAGCATCAGCCCCACCAGACGCTACGGTGGCCACGAGATCCAGGTCGCCTGCCAGGTCGCCACGCAGCTGTTTTTGATAGAGCTCTTTGACCTTGGCAAACATGTCGCTGAGGTCGGCGTCTGCAGGGATTTCTCCGTCCTTCTGCATCTGCACCAGACGCTGATACTGAATATCATCCCACACATTGTTACCGGCCATGGTCAGAAGGTCGGCATCCTTGGGGATGTCGCCATCGGCCTGCTGCTGCTTGAGATCATCCAGCTCAATCAACAGGGCCTGATCATCCACCGTGACACCGTCGGGTAAGCCACCCTTGGCCGCATGCGCGTAAATCTCTTTGTTGAGTGCCTGCTCATATTGGGCCTTTGCCTGGCGTTTGGCCTGGTCCTCACGCACGTATTGTGCGTCGGAATCAAATTCAAAGGTCGCCATGTTCTGGTTGAGATTCTTCATGCCGCGCAGACGCGCCATCATCTGCTGGACCAAAGGATCGCCCCCACCACGACGGTCATGCATGACCTTTGTACGTGCCTGGTAGGCCTGCACCTGGGTGTTGTAGTCCTTTTGAATTCGCTTCAAGCGGGTATAGGTCGATTGACTCATGTCACTCTGGATGCCAGCGATCTGAATCATCTCAGCTTCCATGAGGCCAGTTTTTTGTGTCATCTTCGCCTGTTTGACCTTGCGATACAGATTGTCTACCATCTTATCCTGGCCGCTGAATTGCTTTCGCATCGGGCGAGCGATTGCAAGCACGTTGTTCATGCCCTGGTCGAACTGTGCCTGAAGCCCACGGATCTGGGTTTGAATGGCGGGGTCGTCGGAATTGGGCAACAGTTTCAGCCGGATGATCTGGTCTCCCAATCGCTCCAGGTTCTTCTCTGCAGCGATGCCCTTGGTCACGGCTTTTCTTCGCAGGGCCTCTAGGGAGAGCCTGGTCGCCTTGTCTGCACTGTGCACCCCATACACATGGTTCATGCCGTAACGCATGAGGTCATTAACCTGTGTGATCTCACCCACAGTACGGGCCGTGGTTCGCAGGGCCACCATGGTCCAGCTATAGTTGCCGTTCTGCATTTCACGGTCCACCTCAGCCATGCCCTCTTCGTTCATGATGGTCTGGAGCTTTTCAGCAAAACAGTTTCGCTTCATCACATTAACGATGGCGGTGATCCTGGCGCCCAGATAATTGCCACTGCCTGCGGCGGCCTTGTCCAGTTGCAGTTCCATTTCCTGGGTCATCTGTGTGGGCACATACATGACCTGCATGACACTGCCAATCTTGGGATTCCGCTTGGCAATTTCCCGAAGCGTCAGGTCTGCAGCCACACCCTTGGCAATATAGGCGGCAGCAGAGCCCTTGCCTGCGGCCTCCAGGGCCAGTCCCTCGTCAATATTCTTGGCAATGCCGCCTGCCACACCGACCGCATCAAAGACCATGTCTGTCTTGGCAATAAAACTGGTGGCTGCGTCCTTGGCCACAGGCATCCAGGCCGCCTTCTTGGGTGCCTTGGTTTCAACCTCCATGCGACAGATCTCACGCAGGGATTGGGGATCGCGCACTGCGCGTTGGGTCCCTTGTGGATCTTTATTTAAGACGCGTAAGGCGTCTCCTTCAGCCTGCCTGAGGCGACGTCCGAGTTCCGGATTCGAGTCACTAATGGCCTTGAGCGTCCGCGCATTGCTCTTGCGAATGTCCAGCAGATCCTGATCGATTTGAGCGGCCATCCTCCGCAGATTCTGGGCCGTGGCATCCGTGGGGTCCATGGAGGCAGCTGTCTTCAAATAGGTGTCACGCGTCTTTTCCCGGATCTGGTTTTCCACCGTGGACTTGACCGCGCTCATGCGGTATGAATCCACCAGGTCATTGGTCGCAGTGGCCACAAACTGTTTTTCATACAGGGCTTTGACCGGTTCAGGTTGCCCTTCCGTGCGCATCGCCTGCGCATTCGTAGCATGGGCATTGAATTTCTTGGCCACAGTATTGCCTGGCGCATCCAGGGAGCGTTTGTAGGCATCAGATCCCATGTCAAACTTGGTCATCTTGGCCACGACCTTGTTCTTGGTGTACAGGTCATCCGCCTGGGCAAACTTCTTGATGAGGTCAAGCTTCGCACCCTGGTCATCAACAACCCCTGTGCCAAAGAGCAAATTCCGGGCACCGGCCGTGGTGGCACAGACTTCTTGATCCCGCATGGCCGCATCGAGCCGTTGTTTGATCTGAGTCTTTTCTCTGAGATCCGTGGCATTGTCATACTGTTTTTGGATGTCCCCCACGGTTTCCTTACCCCAGAGCACATAGTCCAGTTCTTTGACCTTGACATAGAGGCCGTGACCCTGGGGATCGGGTTCGACAGTTAACCCCTTGGCCTTCAACAGAGCCACAAGGTGGTCACGATCCCTGGCATTTTTGAATGTGGCGTCAATATCCGACTGGATGGTGTTCTGAAAGTTGCCCTGGAGTTGAACATCGGTTTCCCAGCCAGCCTTCTGCCAGGTGTGCATCTCTTTATACGCGCCTTCTGAAAACTCTTTGAACTTGTCGCCATAGTGTTTTTGGTAATACGTATCAATCTCCTGGTAGTCATTATCCAGGGCGGCAGCGAATTGTCTGTACTTTGCATGGGTCTCGTTAGGCACTTTGTACCTCTTACCGTCCACACCCTGGACGTCGCGCCACATGGCGGGAATGCCCTTGGTGTCAGCAGGAAAGAACTGCTTCATACGCTTTCTCACGGCGATATTCCGTTTGGTCTTGGACATGGCGCGCGCACTGGTAATGGACACGGGCTCGCCCGTGGCCGCCACTGTAGGCAGCCTGTCAAAGGGCAGGTTGGCGCCAAAGCTCTCGTTTAATGATTTGCGTAAGGCAGCCGTCTGTTCAGTATCCTTGGAGACGGCACCCAATAGCGATGCCGTGATGGCCAGCACCAGGATCATTGTCATACAGCCGGAAAGGATTCGATGGGTTCGAGTTGTGGTCATGATTAGTACCCTCCCTTGGCAGAGGTGTACTGACTAATCAGTGTTTGAGCATACTGCGTCAGGGCCTTATCTTGAAATCGTTTGACCTGCTGCAGAATGGTCACAGCATCCTTGGTCAGGCCTTTCTGGTTCAACAGGGCGCTCAGGGCAATATACAACTGAGGCCCACCTCCGGTCTCAACCATAGTCATGAGAAAACCAATCCCCGCGTCCTCGGCATCCAGTGACACGTAGCAGAGCACCAGTTCCCGGATGTGCGTCTCCACGGGCTTGTCTTCACTGTGCTGCGTCAAATATTCATAGTGAACGCGAGCATCTTCAAAATCACCGGTACTCATATACGAGGCAGCCAATTTGGTGCGACAGGCAGTCAACCCTGCATCCAATTCCAGGGCATCCTCATAATAAGACTGAGCCAGATAAGGGGCGGCGGGTTCAGGCAAATCATCCAGCATATCACCCAGTAGCTCCAGAAGATCCACATAGGTGCCATCAACCTGCACAGCATCGGTCAAATAGTCAATCGCCCGTTTAACCTCTCCCTTGTCATACAGCTTGATGGCCACACCTGCACGCACGGTGGCCAGATAGCCTACGTTTTCCTGGTCCGCTGGCGTCTGCTTCACATCCTCCATCAACTTTTGTTCCACTTGGTACAACTGCTCCAATGAAAACTGCATGAGTTGGCCCACCTCAGACACCTTTCCGGTAGGTATGGGTTCAGGGTCTGTCACGGACTCGCCCCCAGGTGGCTCTGGAATCTCCGGATCCTTGATCGACTTGGCACAGGCCAGGGCCACGGATTCGTATTGGTCCCGCACGTGAGCTGCCACAGCAATGTTCAACATGAATATGCGCGTAGCCCCCGGTGTAAACGTCATGATCAAATCGCCATTTGCCGGCGTCTTCGCAGGATGATACTTACGGATCGTCACAGGCATGCCGTGGCTGGTGACAGTTTGATCCAGGGTGCATTGCCAACCACTGGCGACATCTTCCTGCATGCTCCCGGTGACACTCCCCAGGATGATCTCCAGAAATTGGGCCGATGTCACACCCTCTTGAACGGGCACCACATTCACGGAAATAGTTGCCTGGCCATCCGGCGCATTGAAATTCATGACCGATCCTTGAGCCCCAGAAGTTGTCTGCCACCCCGACGGCGGCGTGATCTGACAGGCCGTCCCCGGGATATTCACACCCCAACACACACTGCCAATAACAAGAAACATAGCCAGAACGACACAAGGTGTTTTTTTAAATTGCTGTCTCATAGTCCTCTTTCCTTATAACGTTATCAGTACTGCCAAGTCACATATGAACAGATTCTTCCTTCAGATCGAAGCCTGTTTTGTGACGCCATCTCGTGCGAACTCATCCCGCCTTCTCTCGCGTAAACACCCTACGGGCGTCTCCTCAAAACAAGCCCCGCGTATAAACTTGCATTCTATATCGACAAACGGACTTGAGAAACTGTAAAAAAAGTGAATGAAGCTGGCACCTCGGGCCAACCACGTCGGATAGGATACCACAATACAGGGACTGCCAAAACTGATTAACAGAACCACGTCTGTATCGTCTTAAGGTCAGTTTCACGGCTGGTCGCCAACAGCCTGCAGTCTCGTTGGTTTTAACTTTGTATAAAATAGAGTAGACTGCTATAGTAAGAGTTGCGTCACAATGACGCTTTGGAGATATTGTATGACTCAAGACTACATTGCTTCTGCAAAAGTGTACCCCACAGAAAATCTTGGAAAGATGAGCATCCTGGATATGCTGGCCTATTTCGTAGAAAAAGGCGCCATGCGTGTCTCCGACCTGCACCTCAAGGTGGGCGTACCGCCAACCTATCGCATTGACGGCAATCTGATCAAACTCAAGGGGGCTGTGGTCACAAAGGAGATGGCACCCCAACTGATCTGCCCCCTGCTCAAGGGCGAACGCATGGAGAAACTGGATCAAGGCAAGAGTATTGACTGCTCGTACCGGTACGGTGAATTGCAGTTTCGTATCAATGTATTCAGAGACAATGATGGTCTGGCTGCGGCGATTCGCGCCTTGTCACTGGACATCCCGGATGTGGAGACCGTGGGCTTTCCCAATACTGTTTGGCAGGACATCGTGAACCGAAAGCATGGCCTGGTGCTTCTCACCGGAATTACCGGGGCAGGCAAGTCCACGACCATTGCGTCACTCATTGGACGGATCGGCCAGAAACATGCCAACCGCATCATCACCATTGAAGACCCCATTGAATACATTCTGCCCCAGAAATATTCGATTATCTCTCAACGTGAAGTGGGTCGTGACGTCAGTACCTTTAGCCAGGGCCTCAAGGAGATGATGCGTGAAGACCCGGATATTATCTTTGTGGGTGAAATGCGAGACGCTGAGACCATCGCCATGACACTTATGGCCGCAGAGACCGGACATCTTGTCTTTTCAACGTTGCATACGCGTGATGTCACGGGCACGATCTCGCGTATCCTGGATTACTTCCCTGAAGGCAGGCAGGCCGAGGTTCGCAACCAACTGTCACTGGGTCTGGCCTATATTGTGTGCCAGAAACTGATTCCCAAGAAAGATGCCACGGGCCGCGTCGTGGCCATGGAAATCCTCAACAATAATTATGCCTGCGCCAACCTCATCCGAACCGGCAAGATTGAACAGCTCTACACACAGCTCCAGACCCGCACCAAGAACCAACCAGACCAGAACATGACCACCCTGGAGCGCACCATGGCCCATCTCGTGAAAGACGACGTGGTAGACCTGCTTGAGGCCCAGAAGTGGGTCAATAACATCAAGGCCTTTACAGATTGTATGCAGAGACAATTGTGAGACAATTGTCTGTTTTTAGTGTTTAGTTTTTGGTTGTATGTAGGTTGTATGTAGTGGGTGGCTCATGAGCTATCAGGATTATCGAGATTTGAAGGTTTGGCAAAAGGGCATGGATCTGGTCGTTGCCTGTTACCAATCGACCGAAGCCTTCCCCAAGCATGAACGCTTTGGCCTGACCGGTCAATTACAGAGAGCGGCAGTATCAATTCCCGCCAATATCGCTGAAGGCCAAGGCCAGCAGTATGACGGGGGATTCCTCAAGTATCTGGCCATCGCTCTTGGCTCGCTCGCGGAACTTGAAACACATCTCCAAATCGCCCAGCGACTTGGATACATGCAAGAGACAACGCAGAATCAATTGATGGAGCAAACCCAGCAGATAAGTCGCATGTTGTATGGCCTAAGAAAATCAATTCAAGCCAAAACAACTCACAAATAGGACTTCTGAAAAAAGCCCTGTGGTATACAGTCTTCAGTAAGAAGTTTTCAGAAAAACGTGTTTTTGATACTGTATACTCTCATCTGAAAACTGAAAACCAAACACTTAAAACTGACAACCATGTCCATTGAATTCAACTGTCCAAAATGTAAGGCATTGATCGCGTTTCCTGAGAAACATGCGGGTAAGCGGGCTCGGTGTGTGAAGTGTGATCACCGGTTCATTATTCCTGAAGCCAGCTTTCAAAAGCCGGTCCGAACGCCACAATCCAAAAAGGAACCAGAACTCGCCATCCCCCTGCCCGGATTCTATCGCGCCGCGTTGATTCAGTCCTGGGGGCTTTTGTTTCGACCCAATGCTTTGGTGGGGCTGGCCTGGATCTGCACAGCCGTGTGTTTTAAGTTTTATGTGGCTCACATAGACTATTCATTTGTGCTCATGGATCGACTCAGCATTATCCTGCCCTTTGGCTTGATCGTACGTCTGCTGTGCTGGGGCATGCTTCTCTGGTACTACCTGGAGAGTATCATGTTGGGGGCACTGGATGTGGACGCCCTGCCAGATGTAGACATTGACGGGTATGGAGATTTAGTGAAAAAGGCCATTGGGTCAGTCTTTGCCTTCTTCACAGCCTTGCTGTTCAGTATGCTTCCCACGATACTGTATCTGGTTTTTGCGGGGAAGGGCCATTCTCCGGGGATTGCCAATGGCCTGATCAATCTTGGTCTGTTTTTTCTTCCCATGGGCATTCTGGCAGTGGGTATCAATCGGGACACGCAGGTGCTGTATCGCATTGACATTCTATTTGGACCTGTGACCAAGGCGTTCTTTCCCTATCTCACCTGTGCGGCGATGGTCATGCTGGTCTGGTTTCTCCAGATGAAGATGCACAATGCCGGCGATCCTGCTCTGGCCGAGGCCTCTGGGGCGATCAAGTCGCTGTATCTTTTCTTCCATTTGGCCATTCAGATACTGGCATTGGTTGCCATGCGAAGCTTGGGATTGTATTACAAACACTATCAATGCTATTTCAAATGGTGATCAGTTACATCACATTCAACAACAAAAGGCTTTTTACCAAGCCATTTAAAAAAATCCCTGTTACCTTTGTAATGCTTCACTGCCTTTTTCGACTAAACGGGTACTTTTGTTTCTGATGGAATGGCAGTTTATTTAAGAGAAAGGATCAAATCATGCGTGGAGTATTTAGAATTAGCCTTGTTTTATGGATGGTGGGACTGGCCACCTGTGCGACAGCACAGACCAAGACCGCCGCAGAACATCTTCAAGAAGGTATCTTTGCCCAAGAGATTGACTCAGATGCAGCCAAGGCCGTGGATCTCTACGGCAAGGTCATCGTGGACGCCAAGGCCTCCGATGGGTATAAAGCCCAGGCCATGTTACGACAGGGCCAATGTTATGTCCTGCTGGACCAGCCGGATCAGGCCGCGTTGGTATTACAGCATCTGATCAAGACCTATGCCAATCAGGGCGCGGTCGTAGATAAGGCCAAAGTCTTACTCCAGGATCTTATCATAGTAGATCCCGCCTCCATCATGCCACCCAACACACTGGCATACGTCGAGGTCGGTGACCCGGGCAAACAAATTGAAACACTCCTCAACATGCTCCAGGGCACCGCCCTGGAGGCCACACTCAATGAAGCCCCTCAGAAGAATAACCATGGTGGTCCTCAAAACATTGGCCACATTCTTCAGGCCCTTCGTAACCCCAGCATGATCTCAGAATTCAAGAAGATTCGCGGCCTGGCAGTGGGTATCACAGGATTTCCCCAAAATGGCCCACCTCCCTTTGTGGGCGTCCTGTTTCCCGGTAAAAGCGATGCCCTTCGCGGCCTGTTAACAGTGGGTCTTCAAATGGTGGCCCAACCCATGGACCCTGTTGGCGGGTTACAGGCCTATCGCATCGAAGACGGCCCTGCTGTAGCCTTTGACGATAAAGCCCTGATCATCGCATTCCCTGAATCACAATTGACCAACGCTATTAAGCAGTATTCTCAAGCCCAAGCCACCGGTCTCATGAAAAATAAGCGATTCATGTCAGCAGTCTCCATGGAGGCACGCAAACAGAATGCCTTGACCGTTTGGGTGGATGTTCAAACGGCCTATCCAAAGTTCATGAATCTAATGCCCAAGGAGCACATGCCAGAAGAATTGATGATCGCACAAAAGGCCTTGGACCTACCCAACGTTGATTACGCCCTTAAAACACTGTCCATTCAACCAGACGGCATTCAGGTCAATGCCAAGATCAGTCTGAAGAAGGGGCACGAGTGCCTGGCTTATAATATGATGCATACGCCCCCCTTGACCCAGGCAGGATTCGAAGCCATCCCAGCCAATGCAGGTCTGGTCATCAGCATGGCCCTGGCCGCCCCGGAAAGCCCGCAAGCCCAAGCCGTTCAACAAAAGCTTCAGCAGATAACTGGCCTGGACATTGGACGCGAGATCTTCAGTAATGTAGAACAGATTTCAATTTTCGTGATCCCAGGCAATGAAGCCACCCCGGCCTACAGAGACATACCACCCATTGTATCTCAAGTCGGCATTGCCATCACCAGTCACAACTCCAAAAGAACCCACCAACTACTGGATCAGTGGCTCCGCCTCGGACATTATATCGTGGGCCAGGCATCAGGAAACCCCACAGCACTCAAAGAAGGGCAATACGAAATTGCCGTAAACAACCGTCAGAAGATTTGTTGTTATCTACATCAAAGCCACAAGACCACCGTTTTGGGCTTGAGCCCCGGTGTCATACAGCAGTCCAGACAAGCCATGGAGCAAAAGAAAAATGCGTTTAACCAAGGCCCTCTTAGTGCGACTCTCAAAGCACTGCCCAGCACCACCAGTAAACTGGTCCTCCTGAATATGGGCAATGCCATCAAGGCTGCCTTACCCTCTGTGCCCCGTGAGCTCAAAGAGAGGCTGGACCCCATCGCAGCGGATCTCTCAAAAGCCACAGCCAACACCGTGGTCCAGATCAACACAGAAGAAGCACCCAACACTCTGGCCATCCAGGTGGGACTCACCCAGCTCCCCAAGATCAGCGACCTCCTACCGCCCATCATGCAATTGGCAGGCAGCCTGCATTGAGCCATTCAAGTGAAGTCACCTAAATATAGTACCAGTGCCCATCATTCTAACAAAAAGAGTGATGGGCACTGCCTATAGTAGGATTTCTATTGCCAGTTTATTCTACAGGTCGCGTTTAAGCACATCTAGCGAATCTGACTTCACTTTCTTGACAGTGGTCTGATACAACCAGAATGTCACAACCAGAAGGAGCCCAATACCCAGCATGTCATCAAGGCCAAATCCTGTAAATTCCCACAGAGGCATGGTCTTGTCAAACTGTTTCAAGATCACAATGGGAATGGCCACGCCAATACCCATCAATGCTTCACCGGTAATCAACCCTGACGCCATGAGTAAACCTCGTTGTTCAGAGCGATCCCGTTCCGGCTGTTCACTCTTTTGCTTTTCGTGATACTTCTTGACTGCCAGGCTGATCAAACCACCTATCAAAATGGGTACTGACAACTGGAAAGGCAGATAAAATCCAATGGCCACGGCAAGAACCGGCGTACGGAACGGATACTTTTTGGCCTGCAGGAAACTATCCAGCGCGATCAGCCCCCCGGCAAAACCCATGCCCATAAACAAATAGGTCCAGGGCAGATCTCTTGCAAATACGCCCTTGGCCACGGACGCCATCAAACCCGCCTGAGGTGCAGACAATGCACTGTCCCCTGCGCCTGGCATGCCTTTAAACCCGTACGCATTGTGCAGGAGAATGAGAACCGGCCCAATCACCAAAGCAGCAGTCACAGTGCCCAAGATCTCCATGACCTGTTGTTTCCAGGGTGTGGTTCTCACTAGCCGACCGCACTTGAGGTCTTGCATCACATCACCGGCAATGGCTGCGGCACAACACACCACTGCGCCAATGATTACTGCAGCAGCTGGCCCGATCAGCTTTTCAGCCTCTGTCAACCCCCCCATTTTCATGAGGGCAAACAGCAGTAACGAGGCAATGAGAACTGTCGAAATAGTGACACCGGAAATCGGATTGTTTGAAGACCCCACCAACCCGGCCATATAGCCTGCCACCGCTGAAAACAAAAAACCCGTGACCAACATAACCGCGGCCATGACCAGGGAGATATGAACCTGTCCCACAAAATGCTGATACACCAGGAACAAGGGGACAACCGAACCCACGATCATGATCATGATCCATTTCATGGGCAGGTCCTTTTCTGTTCGATCGATATCAGCTGAGCCAACGCCCTTGGCATTCTGATAAGCCTTTAGGCCGCTGGTAACACCTCGTACCAGAGATTTTCGCATTGAAAAAATGGTCCAAAGACCCCCGACCAACATGCCGCCAACGCCAATATATCGGGTCTTCTCACTCCAAAGTTGATTGGCATAATCCAAGGCAGCCATGGGGTCACCCACTTGAGCGTGCCCCTCTGCATAAAGTGGCCACTCTGCCATGCCCGCCACAATGGGAATCGTGATCAGCCAGTTCGCAGCACCACCCACAAAAATAAGCACGGCAATATTAAGGCCCACAATGTACCCCACAGACAGCAAAGCTGGGCTTAGATTTGAGCCAAAGTAGGCAATCGAACCACCCACTCTCATCGCACCTTGGGCAGCCTCAGGCCAGAAACCCATGGCGCTGGCTCCCACCTTGAACAGACCACCAGCCACGGCTGATTTCACAATATATTTGATGCCGGACGGATCATTGCGGCCTGCATCCAGCACCTTGGCTGTGGCCACACCCTCGGGAAACTTTAAATCGCTCTCCACGATCAAGGCCCGTCTCAAGGGGATGGTGAACAGCACACCCAGCAACCCGCCAAAACCGGCAATGATCACAACCCAGTGATATTCAAATTTTGTCCAGAAGCCCAGGAACAGCAGTGCGGGCAAGGTGAAGATCACGCCAGCTGCCAGGGATTCTCCTGCAGAGGCGCATGTGCCAATCAGATTGCACTCCTGAATCGTGCTGCCCCGAAAGAACTTCATAATCCCCAGCGCAATCACTGCCGCGGGAATCGCTGCGGACACGGTCATCCCGGCAAACAGGCCTAAATAGGCATTGGCAGCGGATAAAATGACGGCCAGTATCACACCGGAAATCAATACCCTAACGGTTAGCTCTTTAGGTGAATCATTATTACTATTCATTAAACACGGGTCTCCAAAAAAATGATCCTGTTATATTAGGTCTGTCTCGACATCCTGTTAATTCTGAAGTTTTTCAAACTTCAAGTTTTTAGTTTTTAGTAGGCAGTATACAGTATGAAAAACGCGTTTTCCTTAAAACTGAAAACCAAAAACTGCACACCACAGGGCTTTTCGCAAAAGTCCTGTTAATTCACAAATTGCTCGACAAAATATTTGGCGGTGAGTGGTTCACCTGTGGCCCGCTCGATCATGTCGTTCCAGGGATACATAGCACCTGGGCCAAACACATTATCCTTCAAAAAAGTCCCAACCTCAGACTTGCCCACATAGGACACGTTTTTGTCGGAGGTTTGTCCGAACACATCAAATACGAGTTTATGGTGCAGTTGAGAGGCCAGCAGTTCGCCGAGCATGTAGTTGTGGTAATAACAGGGCGCAATGGCAAAGTGAATCTTGGCAGCCCAGTCCGGTTTATCGCGGCCTTCGGGACGCTTGACCAATTGGTATTTTTCGACCGTATCCCACCACAGGCTATTGAGGTCCTGATCCGGGTTGGCATACAAAGCCTTCTCAAAATTGTACATAACCATGGCCCAGCGTGCGAAGATAAGTTGCTTGAGCTGGGCATACTTGCCTGCCACAGTCTCGATCTCAGCCTTCTGATCACCTGTCAGATGAAGCATCTGCTGCATCCAGGCTGGATTACGACTGAGCCGACCGAAGAACATGGCAATGGCCTCAGTGGTGAAGATGTGGGCCGGTTCACGCAACAGATACGGCACAGAGTCGGTCTGATATGAATCGTACACGGCGTGACCTAACTCATGCAGCTGAGTTTCCATCCAGGTTTCGTTGGCCTTGATATTGCAGAGAATCCGCACGTCACCCTCGCGGTCTATGTCCGTACAGAACGCATGGGGGTTCTTGCCTTCTTTTTCGTACAGATCACTGTGATCCAGAATCGACTGCACGTCCAACCCAATACCATCATAGAACCTCTTGGACAAGGCAACAATGTCCTTGCCCTCGTAATAGGCATCCAGGTTGAGCTGATACACCATGGGCGTTTCCTGAAAAAACGGATCATGATAATGCCACGGCCGCAACTGATCCACGGGCACATTCAACTGGGCACTGATTCGGCTGTCCAGATCGCCCTTGAGTGCGGCAAATGGTTTCTTGGTCAGTTCGTACAGCTCGCCAAGAATCTGATCCAGATCCTCAACACGCTGCTCGCTCGTGGCCAGGCTCATGGTGTGGTAGTTGGCAAATCCGAGCGTTTGAGCGGCCTGATTGCGAAGCTTGACCAGCTTGATCAGATCGGCTGCCACAACCTCACCCACCTGCTTACTCGCCAGCCAGGCCTTTTCACGTTTGTTCAAATCCGTATCTGTCTTGAGAACTTCCTTGATTTGATTGTCCGTGATCTTTGCCCCATCGATACTGGCGCGGAACGTGCTGAAATTCTTCTCAATATCCGTGGCCAATGCCACAGTCTTCTCCAACAGATCCGGCTCGATCTGATTGCTCAAAAACGCGTTATACAGCTGATCCAATTGTCGCACAAGCACAGGCTCCTTGATTTGACCTGACTCACGCAAGGTCTTTAAGTGAGCAAATGCATTCGGATCACTATAGATCTTGCGAATCGAAAGTTCCAACTCACTGTACTGATCGTATTTCTCGGCCTTTCCGGTCACAGCCGCATCCCAATAGGTCAACGCCGCCTTGGTATTGAGCGGTCTAATCTGCTTTTCATGTTCTTGAATAAAGGTACTCAAAGCCAACTCCTCCTTATCTGAGGCACACCCGACCAGCATCGCACCAGCCAGGACCATCCCCATAACACCACACCATTGGGTCATACAAAAACTCCTTTTGTACGTAAATACCAGTTGCAGAAGCCTGTGCCTACAACTTGTGAACCGTGAACCCGGCGTCTTGAACCAGGACATTGGAGGGGTATTCTAAAGGCAATCCGAAAAGGATTAAAGTCAAAAGTGCTGGAACATGAAGGGTTTGCGGTATTTCCGGTCCAGCCTCAAAGGCCCTTGCTTCCCCCACCCCTATAGTCTATGATGAATGCAGCAATCCGATGGAGTGGAAAATTGGCTGATGTTTGGTTCCCCGGAGACGTTGTTATGACACTCTCTTTCAAAACTTATCCTGGTCTATGGACGATTTTTGGTATCCTCTTTATAATCCCTTTTGCATGCCCTTTTGTTTGCTTTCAGTTACGTGCTCTGATATTGACAGTAACTGATTCAGCCCCAATTGCAAAACATA
>Ga0307990_1002015_pt1 | contig 16596 bp, 11 predicted proteins | sample EllFjometagen129_FD_203168 | JGI IMG/M metagenome (GOLD analysis project Ga0307990, IMG submission 203168) | Marine microbial communities from Ellis Fjord, Antarctic Ocean - #129 | ecosystem: Environmental > Aquatic > Marine > Unclassified | place: Southern Ocean | collected 2014-10-08
ATAAACAGGGTCGGTTTCAGTATAACTGTCAAGTTTATTGTTCCAGTTTGTTGTGTCTGTTCCTGTTATACCACTTGCTAATGAAACACTATAAACAGGGTCGGTTTCAGTATAACTGTCAAGTTTATTGTTCCAGTTTGTTGTGTCTGTTCCTGTTATACCACTTGCTAATGAAACACTATAAACAGGGTCGGTTTCAGTATAACTGTCAAGTTTATTGTTCCAGTTTGTTGTGTCTGTTCCTGTTATACCACTTGCTACAGAAATACTATAAACAGGGTCGGTTTCAGTAACTGTTTCTGCTGTTTTTGCGTGCAGAGCATAAGGCACAGATAACAGTTGTGAAGTTCCCATTATTTGATAAGCTGTTCCATTTGCAGGATCCATTTCTACTTTTATAAAATATTTATCATTAGCCCAGTCAATTGTTGTAAAATCTCCTGTTACCGGTGTTCCTGTTCCAATATTCAGGTTTATCAAACCAAAATTGTTTGTTGTTGGTTCAAAGGTTTCTATATAAACAGAAGCACCATAAATACTTCCTTCCAGAATACTTATTTGTATTCCTACACTTTGGTTTGCAAGCACTATTCCATTCACATCTCTTGCTATTGCCTGATATTTAAACGATTGTGGACTTTGTGCCCAAACTGATGTGATGATTAGTAAATTTGCTAATGCGATAATTAATTTTTTTGTAATTTTTTTCATTGTTTTAATTTTTTTTAGTTAATAATATATTTAGTTTCAAGTTCAAGGTTTAAAATTCATAATTCGTAATTCATAATTCTCAAATTTAACGTTTTATGATTTTAAAAGTTTTTAATAATTTCCCGTCTTTTGTTGAAATCCTTAAAAAATAATTTGCTATTGAAAAGGAATTCAAATTTATTTGTTTTTTTGTTTCATTTTTTCTCATTTCTTTTGAAACAAGTTTCCTGCCCTGAACATCAAATAGTTCAATTATAATATCTATATGTTCTTTTTTGTATTCAATATTTATCAAATCATTTGAAGGATTGGGATATACAGTTATTTGATAATCGCTGTCATCAATTTCAGAGATATTAACTATTGTATATTTACTTTGCTGAAAACCTTGTGTTAAAATATTACTGGCATTTGGTAATGTCTCTGTAATAGGTTCTCCTAAAGTCCAGCTAAGTGTTACACTTGTTCCCTGAAAATAATCACCTGCACAAGCTGTTACTTCCGGTGTCAGTGATTGACTAAAAGCCGTGATAGAGCAAAATCCAATAAAAATAAATAAAATTATTTTTTTCATAGATTTTTAAATTTTTAAGATTAATTATGTGTTTTTTTAGATTTGATACAAAAATAATATAATTTTTATCAATTCAAATTTATTTTTGACTCTTTTTGCTTTTTTTTGTTACAAAATCTTTAAATATCTGTTCTATTCGCAAATTTTATGCCTTAAAAAATAATAAAATAACTTCGTCAATTCTATATACTTTATTTCTGGCTAAATATTATTTTGAGGTAATACATAAAATAGTATTTTACCAGCTACCCTATTTTAATTTAGCTTGAGATTCCTCATTCTGCGGAATTTACACTGAACTCAGTGAATGTGCTCCATTTGGAATGACAATTTTGGTTAATATATTATGGGGAAAGAGAGGCGTTTCGCCTACGGCTAAACGCCTCTCTTTCCCCACCTAAAAACAATTAACTGTCATTCCGAACGCAGTGAGGAATCTTTTGTTAGAATCCCCCAGTCAATTTTCTTATTACTATACAAGTCAATCCATTTAGGATTTAAAGAATCAATAAGAGTATACTTTATTTCTTCACAAGTTCTTGATATTTTATAATATTCTTTATTGCACAACTTACATATTTTAGTAAATACTGTATTGATACAATAATAAAAATAAAGTCCATAACTTTTATATGCCTTTTTGCAGCATAAAAAATAATTGTGATAAAAAAAAGATTTATAAAAATGATATAAAATACAGACGGAATTTTAAATAATGTATGTTTGGCTTTTGTAAGAAATAAAAATAACAGGAAAATTAATATTAATATAAGAAAATGATTATTCATATTAAGAAACAAATAAATTTCATATTTATATAATGCCCAAATAATAAGCATTAAAGCAATAAAAACTATTGCTATTTTTAAATAAGATATATAATACAGTTTGTTTTTTAAATATTTATAAATAAGGAAACCAAAAGATTCAATAATAAATAAAATCATAATAATACATAATGAAGAAAAGTAAGTATATGCTGCTGTTATTTTGGCTATGGGCAGTTTATATATTAATTTAGGATGATGTTTATAAAAATTAATTACTCTTTTTACAGACTGTGAACTTCCAATATTATCATTATTATAAAAATACTTATTTCTGTTTTTTATATCTTTTCGCCATTCAGCATGCCATTTTCCATCTGTAGCATACTCATTATTGCCATCTAACAGAATGTTGTCTTTATTAGTGGATAAAATAATTAATTTATTATTTTTTATCATACTGCTTAGTTTATCTGCTTTATCTTTTATGTATATACTATCATTTAATAAAAATGATTTAATATGATAAGGCGAAATACTGTCTAATATATGTGTTTTATGTTGCTTTGAAATTTTGTTGTCTAACAAAACTTCTCTTATTTGTATAAATAAAATGTTAGAAGAATGGGCTTTTTTTGTAGCATATATTGACCATGGAATTATTGTCAAAATAAATACGGTTAGTATTACTAACAGGTTCCTTAATATATTTTTCTTTTTCTCTCTGTAATATCTAATTAACAAGTATAAGAAAAACAAAAATGGAACAAACACCAAAGTTCCTTTTATCAACAAACTTAATCCAAAAACAACACCAAGAATAACAGATGATAGCAAATTATTTTTTTTGTTAAAATATATATAAGACAATACTATTAAAAAAATAAAAAATACAATTAATGGCTCTGTTTGTATACCTTCAGAGAGTTTATAATTATAAGCAATAAATATGGGACTTGCAATTAAGCCACTTATAAAACCAGAAAATTTCCAAAAATAAAGACCTATTAATGGTAAAAATGCAGCAACTATAATTAACAATAACAACTGTATATTTTTTACGGCTATTGGCTCAACACCAAATATTTTATATATTATACTGAGAAATAATGGATAACCGGGAGTTATATAAAAATCATAACTTGGTTTTGAATTAATAAACTTATCAAATATTGTATAGTCAGTATAATAATCAAACTTATATACATCAACATCTTCTATCTTGCCCTGTCTTTGAAATCCATGTCCTTTTGCAAAATTTACACCTATTGACTGATACTGAAGGGCATCGCCATTAATGTCAGCATAATCAGTAAAATGAACTTTTTGTAAAAAAATTATATAATAAATTATTATTAAACATAAAATAAATATAATTTTAAAACTATTTTTCTTTAATAATCTGTTAAATATTAATTCTGATTTTGTATAAATTCTTATAAAAAATGATTTGTCTTTGATATAAATTAAGTAGAATATTATTAATAAAGGTATTATTATTAGACATAGAATAAGTATTGTTTTTATATGTCCGCTTAAATAAAAAACAGACATAAGCATAGAAATTATTCCGGTATTTCCTCTTACATTATCAGGCAGTTCATAAGCAGGTATTCTTGACTGTCCTTTTATTTTTATCCATTGTTGTTTAAATTTTTTATTGTCATAAGTATATTTCTCCTTGCCAATTTTAATATCAATACGTTTTATCTTATTAATTATGCTGTCATTAGCACATAGTATTATTTTTTTGTAATAGCAATAATAACTGTCCCAAACAAAATTATTGGTTTCATTATCTTTGCTATAGCTGCTCCATTCATACAAAGTATTAAATCTGCTTAATTTAAGAATTTTGTTTCTTGGTGAGATACCATAGACATTTATATAGTCAAATTCATTGTTGTCTAAACCATTAACAGATATAGTTACGGGCTCAAATATCTTTATGTTTGATATATATTTAAAAATACTATATCCTGTAAGACATAGTAAGATAATAATAAGTATTGTCAGTAATTTCTTTTTCAATGATTTATATATAATTCAAAGTTTAAAATTTTGAAAACTTACTAATTTATTTATCCAGTGAATCTAAATTTAAAATCTTATTCTCTATGGCTTTTGCAAATATTTTATATCCTCTGGCTTTATGATGCAAATCTATATCCCAGTAATATTGTGAGATATTTTGTTTAGATATTTTTGTTTTTTTTAAATAATAATCAAGTAAATTTAGAGTTTGTATATCTGTCTCATAGTTTATTTTTTTTATAATATTAGCAAACTCCCATTTCCCCTTTATAACCTCATTACTCATAGGATGAAACACAATTAACAAATCAAAATTTTGAACATCAGACAATTTTTTGAATTTCAGGATACAAAAATAAATCTTTTTTATAGCTTTTTTATCTTGTTTTTTTCTTTCTTTATGTTTTAATAATAAATAATCTCTTTTTAATATATCATGATTTATATGTCTGAAAATATAACTCAATGAATATAGACATATTTGACCACTTATTTTCCCGTATCTCACATTATTATCTTTTTTAAACCGCTCTATCCCGCCTCTAATTATAACATCTTCAATATCAGATGAATTTATTGCTAATATAACCAAATCAGGATTATATTTTATTAATCTTTTTTTTAATAATATGTACTCAAAAAAAATGTCGCTACCAGCAATTCCTGCATTTATTACAGTGGTTTTTTTATTCTTTATTTTACTATTCAGTCCTCTTTCTAAAAATTTTCCCCATGTTGAATCAGAACATACGCCTCTCCCTTCTGTAAAAGAATCTCCTAAACCAATAATTCTATATTCCCTGTCAGATTTAGTTACTGGATATTCTCTGTCTCTCAGCCCTTCAGAATTTGTATTAAGTTCATATTTATATTCTTTGAAATTTATAATTGCTTTCTGATTTCCATTATATACAAAAATATGTTCTTTTTTTATATTATGATTTAAAACATAATTATAACCATAAACATAATTATAATAAAAAGGCACATTTTTTTCAGGATAAGTAACATATTCTGCTATTGCGTATCTTAAAAATAATTCAACAATTATTAATGCCAAAAAAAATGTTCCTGTAAACAATTTGATATTAATTATTGTTTCTTTTTTTGTCTTTAATAATTTAAAAATCAACTCACAAATGCCAAATATTGCAATAGCTATTAATAAAATAAACACTATTCCACTTATAACATTTGATATACCAATATATAACAGGATAATATGTATTGCAATAAGTATAACAAAAAGTGTAATTAAAAATATTTTAAAAAATTTGAAGCGCTTTGTAAAAAAAGGTCTTAATTTACTGTAAACCAACCGAACAAATGACTTTAAATATTGCTTACTATAATAGAAAAATACGCATAAAAAGATTATTAAACTTAAAATCAATATTGTTTTCATTAGTCCGCTTAAATAAAAAACAGACATAAGCATAGAAATTATTCCGGTATTTCCTCTTACATTATCAGGCAGTTCATAAGCAGGTATTCTTGACTGTCCTTTTATTTTTATCCATTGTTGTTTAAATTTTTTATTGTCATAAGTATATTTCGCCTTGCCAATTTTAATATCAATACGTTTTATCTTATTAATTATGCTGTCATTAGCACATAGTATTATTTTTTTGTAATAGCAATAATAACTGTCCCAAACAAAATTATTGGTTTCATTATCTTTGCTATAGCTGCTCCATTCATATAAAGTATTAAGTTTGTTTAATTTAAGAATTTTGTTCCTTGGTGAGATGCCATAGACATTTATATAATCAAATTCGCTGTTGTCTAAGCCATTAAGAGATATAGTTACGGGTTCAAATATTTTTATGTTTGATATATACTTAAAAATACTATATCCTGTAAAACATAGTAAGATAATAATAAATATTGTCAGTAATTTCTTTTTCAATGATTTATATATAATTTAAAATTGAATCCACTCCGAAAAGCAGATATTTGCCTATTTGTCATTCTGAACTTGTTTCAGAATCTATTGATATTATTGAAATTAGAGATTCCGAACTAACCCTGAAACGAGTTCAGGATGACGTTATTCGGAATGACATAATTTTGCCTTTTTTGATTTGGCTATTATTAATTCTTTTTTCATACCTTTATGGAAATTTAACTTTACAAAGATAATAAAAATGGTTCACTTTTATATCAACATTAGGGCTTAAATATATAAAAACACAAAATAACATTATTTGTATCCGCCTCAGGCGGACAATTTGGACTGAATTATTCAGGTCGGCAATATTATAAAATATTTTCAACTTTAATTTGCGATTATTTTATAAAACAGTATGACTTTTAAAATTATTTCTTATTTTTGTTCGTCTTAGGTGAATAATCAAATTCCATTAACGACGGTTTTCCCGTAACTGCGAAACATCAGTTAAATAAAAAGATTAAAAAAAATGAAAGTATATCCATCTTTTATAAACAAAACATCTAAAAAACTTGCAGTATTAATTGACCCTGATAAAGTAAATTCAAAAAATCTTACAGAGACAGTTACAGTTGCTCAAAATTCTTCTGCTGATTATATTTTTGTTGGTGGCAGTTTATTGACTAACAACAATTTAGGATATTGTATAAAAATCATTAAAGAAAATTGTTCAATTCCTGTAGTATTATTTCCCGGAAATACGATGCAAATTAATGACAAAGCAGATGCTATACTTTTTCTTTCTTTAATTTCGGGCAGGAATGCAGAGATGCTTATTGGCAAGCATGTTATTGCTGCTCCTTATCTTAAAAAATCGTTATTAGAGATTATTCCTACCGGTTATATGCTTATTGATAGCGGAAAGTCAACTTCTGTTTCTTATATGAGTAATTCTATACCTATTCCTGCTGATAAAGAAGATATTGCTTTATGCACAGCAATGGCAGGCGAAATGTTGGGTTTAAAACTTATTTATATGGATGGAGGAAGTGGAGCAGATAAACCCATTAAAGAGTCAATGATTTCTAATGTAAAGCAAAATATATCAGTTCCTTTAATTATAGGTGGAGGCATAAAAACTCCGAAGATAGCTGTCGAAATTTGCAAAGCAGGAGCCGACATAATTGTTGTTGGAAGTGCTGTTGAAAAAAATATAAGTTTGCTCCCTGCTATCTCTGATGCCGTGCATATATTATAATATCACAACTTCGCGATATTATATTTAAAAATCATTTAATATTTTGTCTTACCTGTTGTTTTTTATACATATTATTATAAACAGATTGATTAATCCAAAGTAATTTTATTTTCCAGTAATTAATATTAAAATATTTTATTGAATCTGCATAAGCATCTAAATCTATATCCCGCGATAAAAATGCTTGTTCAGAATCTTTCTCATCTATTTCAGCAATAATAATAGCAGGATTATAATTTTTTATAACTTCAATATCATTAAAATAATCTTTCCAGACAGGAAACGATTTGGCTTTGCATTTCCAAGTAAGAGAAGGTGCCCAAGTTCCGACAACAGACCTGTTTCCAAAATCATATTTGGATAAATAATTATTAATTTCAAGAATATTATATGTTCTCCTTTTTATAGATGAATAATAATCAACAGAATTTTTTAAGCATAAGCATAATATTAACAAAAATGAAAATATTTTAATCAAATAAGTAAGTTTGTTTTTTACCTTTATAGTTATTAATTCATTTAAAACCAATGCCATAATCAGACCCATAGGAAACAATAAACTTATTAGATACCTTGTAGGCAAATATGTCATTGATAATTTATGTAACTCAGTCAACAACCAGCATATTAAAGCTATAAATAACAATCTAAATCTAATTGATTTTGTCATAAAAGAGTTAATAATTCCAGCTACAAACAAAACAAAAAACAAATAGGTAAAGAAAGATAAATAATAATTGTTAAGAAAAATATGTCTTATAAATGTTAAATGATTTGATAAGTTTGAGAACTCTACAAACCTGTTTGTTGTTTGATTTGCCATTACATAATTAAAAAAATCTTTATTGGGCAAATACCATAGTAAAAAATATATTGTAAAATACATTGACAAAAATATCATTGTATATATTAACTGTTTAAATAATAATTTTTTATTAGTCCCTCTGACAAGCATAAAGAGCATAATTGATAAAGGGAGGATTGGCAAAACATACAAAAACTGAATTTTCAGATAGTATGAACATGAGATGAAAGTAGCTGACAATAAACTTGACTTTAAATAATTTTTTTTTTCGTAAGATTCAACTAAAAAGAAAACAGATAAAAATATTAAAGCGGTTGAAAGTATTTCGGGTAAACAGTAATGGAAGAAATGAAAAATATAATACTCACAAAAAACAGTAATAAATAAAAATGGTGCTAATAATCTATAATACTTATTGTAACTACAAATATATAACAAAATGCTCAAAGAAATCAGTAAAATAAATAATCGTCCAATTAAGAGTTTTGTTCCGAATATTTTGAAAGGAATAAACAATATTGCTTCAAATAAAGGAGCTTTAACAAAATTATCTGTTTTTTTTAATGTCAGATCTTTGTGGTTTATAAAATTTCTAACCTGACAAGTATATAGACCTTCATCGGTATTTACTCCTCTGCTTCCTGAAATATGTATATCAGGATCAGATAAGATGAATGGAGTTTGTAATACTAATGATATTATTGCTATTATTACTACTAAAAACAAATAACTTTTATTTGTCATTTAATTTTAATTAATTCATAATTTTTATCAGTTTATACATTAACGGTTAGTAGTAAGAATAGTAGCCGACTGCGTGGCACTTTCCTGTCAAATTACAAAAAAGTTGAAACGGGCTACAACTCTTGAATTTACTACTGTCTTGGCTATTATTTTTATACATTATTGCGTGTAGTGCTTACTTATTTTTCATTTATAGGCTATCCTAGAGCCACATCTAAAAGCATCATTGTAGCAAAGCCAAGCATTGCTCCAACTGTAGATAAATCTGTCTCATTTCCTGTTTGAGATTCAGGTATTAACTCCTCAACAACTACAAATATCATTGCTCCTGCTGCGAATGATAGAGCATATGGTAATAAAGGGGTAATTGTCAATACCAGATAAGCTCCAATTACACCAGCAATTGGCTCAACAATACCAGAAAGTTGACCGTAATTAAAAGCTTTTAATCTTGAAAAGCCCTCTCTTCGAAGAGGTATTGATACAGCAGCACCTTCAGGAAAGTTTTGTAATCCAATTCCAATAGCTAGAGCAATAGCTCCTGCAAGCATTCCAGCATCTGGATTATTTGCCAATGCCCCAAATGAAACTCCAACAGCTAATCCTTCTGGAATATTATGCAAAGTTACAGCAAGCACAAGTAGTACACTTCTTTGCCAAGATGTTTTAATACCTTCTGCTTTGTCTATTGATAACCCCAAGTGTAAATGAGGTAAAAGCTTATCCACCAAAAATAAAAAAGCTCCTCCCGACAAAAATCCAATTACAGCAGGCATCCATGGAATAGAACCATTTTCTTCAGATATTTCGATAGCTGGTTTTAGCAAAGACCAAAAACTAGCAGCAATCATTACCCCTGCCGCAAAACCAAGCATTAAATTTAGAACCTTTTTATTAATTGATTTAAAAAAGAATACCATCGAAGATCCTAAGGATGTAACAAACCAGGTGAAAAGTGTTGCTCCTAATGCTAAGAGTACAGGATTGTAATTAAGTAACCAATCTATTTTCATATTCTTTATCCATTTTTCTTTCTTGACAAATATATATATCTATTTTCATTCTCCTTTGAATTATTTAACTGAGGGGGAATTCTTGCATTACACACAACTGTTGTATAAAACAAATTTGCCTTTGGCAAATTTATTTTATATACTAAATGTTATTAATGCAATATTTTGAATATCAACTCTTTAAGCAGTTCGCCTCCTGATGTGGAAATATTGTTAACTCCTTTTGATTTCATATCATATTCTCTAATATATGAAATGACAGTAATAATTTCTTTTGCATTATAGTTTCTGTAAGCTGTTTGAAAATCTTTTACAAAATAAGGATTTATAGACAAAACAGATGCCACATTATTTCGTGATTTATCGTTAAGACAATGATATATTAAAGTTTTGGAAAAATATATATAAAGAATTGAAATAGTAACAACCAAAGGGTGTTCTTTAGGATTAGATGCAAAATAATTAACAATTTGGTTAGCTTTAAAAATATCTTTTTTGCCAAGAGCATTTTGAAGTTCAAAATAATTAAAATCTTTACTTATCCCTATATTTTCTTCTATATGTTCCGGTGTTATCTCTGAATTTTTAGGAACATTTATAATTAATTTACTTATCTCATTTGCTATTTTGCCAAGGTCTGTCCCAAGATATTCTGATAATAATACAACTGCTTTTGGAGAGATTGAATATTCTTTTTGTTTTAAAAAATTTGAAATCCATGTTGGTATCTGATTTTCATAAAGTTTTTTTGATTCAAATGTTATTCCTTTTTTAGATGCAGACATAGCTTTTGCAAAAACTTTTCTTTTGTCATATTTTTTGTATTTATAGCATAAGACAAGTATTGTTGATTCCAAAGGATTCTTAATATAATGTATGAGATTTTTATTATCAAAAATATCTTTAATGTTTTGTGCTTCTTTAACTATAACAACCTGATAATTTGCCATCATTGGAAATCGTTTGGCATTGTTTACAATAGTTATAACGTCAGTATCTTTACCATAAAGTATAGTTTGATTAAATTCTTTTTCAATATCTGTAAGAACATTTTTTTCAATAAAGTTTGATATTTCATCAATATAGTAAGATTCTTCGCCTACGAGCAAATAAACAGAGTAATAAACTTTTTTTTTAATGTCAGCAATAATTTGTTTAAAATTCATAATGCTCTTATTTAGGAATTATATTTTAAATAATTATTTTTAGTCATTTGGCTTTGCAACCTGCCCAGTGAAATCCGCCTTAGGCGGATATTTCATCAGGGTCATTTATTGATAATGACTATCAATGACCATTAATGACAACTAATTATTGGTTATGTTTGATATTAATTTAAAATATAAGATGTTTAACTGTTAACCCATTATTAATTAGTTCGTTTAAAGAATCTATACCAATTTTAAGATGTTGTTCAACAAATTCTTTAGAAACATATTTATCACTTTTTTCTGTTTTAATTCCCGATGATATCATTGGCTGGTCTGAAACTAGCAGTAATGCTCCTGTTGGTATTTCATTTGCAAATCCAACAATAAACAAACTGGCTGTTTCCATATCTATTGCCATACATCTTGTTTTTATAAGATATTTTTTAAAATCTTCATCATGTTCCCATACTCGTCTGTTTGTAGAGTAAACAGTGCCTGTCCAGTAATCTTTTTCATGATTTCTTATTGTTGTTGACACTGCTTTTTGAAGGTTAAAAGCAGGCAGAGAAGGAACTTCAGGAGGGAAATAATCATTTAAAGTAACATCTCCTCTTATAGCGGCAATTGGTAGTATTAAGTCGCCTAATTTATTTTTCTTTTTAAGTCCTCCGCATTTACCGAGAAACAAACATGCTTTTGGAGAAATAGCACTTAACAAATCCATTATTGTTACGGCATTTGCACTTCCCATGCCAAAATTAATAATCGTAATATCTTTGTATGTTGCATTTGGCATAGATTTATCAAGTCCTTTTACAGGAACACGATACCATTCTGAAAATAAATATATATAATGATTAAAATTTGTTAAAAGAATATATTTTCCAAATTCATTAAGAGGCACACCAGTATATCGTGGAAGCCAGTTTTTTACAATCTCCTGTTTTGTCTTCATAAATATAATTTGTTAATAAACATAATTTTGCAAAATTACTAAAAATAAGTAAAATAATGATAAAAGCAATATAAGATTAAATAAGTTCATAATAACTGACCTCAATTGACATAATTTGCTTTACCCGACACAATCAAACATCAAATACTGAAATTTGGCATCACAGAGCAAGAAGATTTAAGTATTTATTTATAATGCGGAAATAGAGACAAGTGGCTATTCGCATCTACTTATTCTTTAACAATATTTTTATAATTTTGGTATCTTTCCAGTATTTCATTAACGAATTTATATGTTTCTGTTCCTCTGCAATATCCGTATCTTACAACAGGGTCTGTATAAAATTTTCTGTTTGATTTTTTAAGCAGAAAAAAATCAACATTATCTGACCAGACATCAGGATTTTTGTCATATTTTTTAGCTAATCTGCGTGCATCAAGTATATGCCCAAGTCCTGCATTGTATGAAGCAAGGATAAATTTTATTCTTTCCTGTCTGTAATCAATTTTGTCAGATAATTGTTTATCAAGATGTCTGATAAATTTAACTCCTGCAAGTATATTTTCTTCAGGCAAAGACAGTGTATCTATTCCATATTCCTGTGCAGTAAGAGGCATAAGTTGCATTAAACCATAAGCTTCTGCCCATGATTTTGCTTTTGGGTCAAATCCTGACTCCTGAAACATAAGAGAAGCCAGTAAACGCCAGTCCCAGTTGATAAGTTTACTGTATCTTTTTAAATAATCATCATAAGGAGATATTTTGCCTCCTTTTATTGAATAAAATTCACTGTTAACAATCTGTACAGACCTTTTGTTTTTGAAATATTTATTATATATTACTTTATATTTTCTTGTTTTTTTCAGGTCTGTCATCCAGTCATTAATTACAAGCATAAGAGAATCCTGATTTTTTCTTAAAGCCCATGCTAAATTCTGATGAAAGCTTACAGGTGTTTTTATGTCAATATTAGGGTAATAAGTTTTGTTCACAAGTGCAATATGTTCATCACATACCGTATAATCAATTTCACCTTTTGCCACGAGTGATATTAGTTGTTCTTCGTCATATTCCGATGACTCAATGATATGGATACTATCGCCTATTTCTTCTGACAGATTTCTTAATCTTTCAGAAAAAGAAGATTTTTTTTGTATATATATTTCTTTTCCGGCTAAGTCCAGTTGACTCCTTATTAAATGATTTTTACTCATTTTTTGTCCGGCCAAGTTGTATTTTCTTTGCACTAAAACCTGTCGTGTTTGGCTATATGGCTTGGTAAAATCAACTATTTTGCTTCTTTCTTTGGTAACAGTTAAATCAAGAGCTATCAAATCGCTTTTTTTATCAAGTAACCATTTAAAGTTTTCTTCTAAGTCATTGCTGACAATAAGTTCTAATTTAACATCCAAATGTTTTGCCAACAGTTTTAAAAGTTCGTATTGATAGCCCATAGCTTGTCCTTTATATATAAAATAGTTGGTAGAGTTACATTCTGTTGATGCTATTAGTTTGCCTCTTTTTTTTATTTCGTTTAAAGTAGAATCTTTTATAATATCAGAATCTTTTTCTTTGTTTTGGCAAGAGAATAAAAAGATAATAAACAAAAATGTAAGAGTTGTAATTAGTTTTTTATTTTTTGATAAGTGTAACATAAATACAAAGATAATAAATTTTTTGCTAATATGTAAAAAAATATTGAATTTTAAAGTTTTATTGGTCTAATACAACTTATTTCAGTATTAAGGAGGCTTCTATTAATTACTTCGCATCAAGATTTTCAGAGTATTTCATAGACGATGAAAATTTTAGATGCACTATCGGGATAATGCAAAAAAAATTGAAGAAGTATATGAAATACTCTAAAAACCCTTTGGGAACAAAGCTAATAAACAACCTGACTTCGTCAAAACATTTCTTAATAGCTACGGCTATTAAGAAATATTTGTGTCTCGCATCTTATTCATTATCTTTGTTTCTTGAAAGAAAGGAATTAATAGAAGCCCCCTTAAATATTAATTTTAGATTTTATACCATTAGTGTCCGACTAAAAATGAAATTAGAATTTATAATAGTAGATTCCTCACTCCGTTCGGAATGACAACTTCATTATGTTGGGAATTGTGGGTAAGGACGCGTAAAACGTGTCCTTACCCACACCCTGAACTCTAAATAACACTGTCATTCCGAGTGATAACGAGGAATCTCATAATATTTAGAAACGATTTTACCTAAATTTTTAAATTTGGTCGGACAATAGTGATTTTATACTAATATTTATTAACACTATTGTCAGATATATTTTAGAAAATTATATAAATCCCGTAGGATATTATCCAACGGGATAAATATAATACAGGTCGTATCCCGAATTAAATTTGTGACAAGCTCTACGGCACTTTTAAATTTATTATAGCACAATATAACCTTCTAATAAGATAGTATTTCCAAAAAATCAAAAACATAATAACATCAGTAACTTATAAATTATTATTACTTTTACGCCAATTATTTTATACTCTGAATAAAGACATATTTTAAATTAAAAAATGACAGTTAGCATTAAAAAAAATTATATAATTAAAATAATTTTTATTATCTTTATACCATTATTTTTTGTTGCCTGTGCTAATATTGTTGCTCCAACAGGCGGAGCAAAAGATATACAGGCGCCAAAAGTTCTGAAATGTGTTCCTCAAAATTATTCAACAAATTTTAAAGAAACTAAAATCAGAATATTCTTTGATGAATTTATAAAACTTAATAATATAAATAATCAATCTATCATCTCCCCTACTCTTGACAAACTCCCTGATTTTAATCTCAAAGGCAAATCAATAATTATCTCTTTTAATGAAAAATTAAAAGATAATACAACTTACACAATTTATTTTGGTGATGCTATTGCTGATATTACTGAAAATAATATTTTGTCAAACTTTCAATACGTTCTTTCAACAGGCAATTCATTGGATTCCTTAACAGTAAAAGGGAAAATTACAGATGCATTCACAACAAAACCCGAAGAAGATGTAATTGTAATGCTTTATAAAAACATTTACGACTCTGTGCCTTATAAAGAAAGACCTTTGTATATAACAAAACCCAATAAATCAGGCGATTTTGTGTTTAGCAACCTGAAAAATGGCATATATAAAATGTTTGCTCTTAAAGATGAAAATAATAATTATATTTATGACATGCCAAACGAAATTATTGCTTTTAAAGACAGTGTTATATCTCCTGAAATTATTGACACTGTAAGAAAAGACAGCTCAAAAAATACTATTTACAATCTGTTTTTGTTCAAAGAAACCGATACTATTCAAAAATTAATAAAAACCAATATCTATCATGAAAGAAAACTGACATTTATATTCAAACATCCGACTGTTAATGTGAAAATAACACCTTTAAACTGTAAATTTGAAAATAAATGGAACATAAAAGACCTTAATCCCGGAAAAGACACACTTATTTACTGGCTTACAAATGTTGATAATGACTCTCTTATACTGGAAATCAGAGATAATAATATTATTTTAGATACAGTAGAATTTGCATTAAAACATAAAACAAAAAGCAAACTTTCAGGCAAAAGAGCTGATATATCTGACAAATTTCTTTATAAAATAAATATAAATAAAAATAAAGTTTTTGACTTTTATAAACCTGTATTTCTTAACATTTCCCGTCCTGTAAAAGAATATGCTCTCTCAAAAATTGTCTGCCTAAGGCAGACTGAAACAGAAGATACTATAATAAAAGATACTATCAGACCTCAAATCAGTTTTGCAGACAGCATTTTAAGAAAAATAGAGATAAATTACAAATGGAAAGAATCACAGTCTTATCATATATTTATTCCTCCTTCAACATTTAAAGATATTTATAATTATACTAATGATACTATAAATATTTATTTCAAAACACAATCTTTGAAATATTATGGCACAATAAAATTAAATATAAATATTCCTGAAACTAAAAACGTATATATTGTTCAATTACTAAATGAAAAAGAAAAAATATTAAAACAGGATATAATAAAACAAGATGAGACAATAATTTATGAATATCTTAAACCTGCAACTTATAAATTAAAAATCATACAGGATTCTAATAATAACGGGAAATGGGATACAGGAAATTATTTAAAAAATGTCCGCCCCGAACAAGTTAAATATTATGACAGTATTATTAAAACCCGCTCTAACTGGGATATGGATATTGACTGGGATGTAGAATAAAAATATAATACTAATTTTACATCTTCACCAACTTAATATGCCGCTTGCGGTCTTTGGTTTCCAAAATGCAGTAATAAATGCCGGAAGACAAGACAGAACCCCTGATATTTATATTATGAATGCCTTTTGAAAGTTCATTGTTAACTAATTCCAATACCTCTATTCCAAAAGTATTGGTTATGTATAATCTCACATTAGTTGTTTCTTCTATGCTGAATATTATTTGTGTTGAGTTGTTGAAAGGGTTGGGATAAGATTCAAAAATATTTTCTTTTTGAGAAATATCATTAAGAATACTATCTTTTTTTAGTTCTTCATTAATATATTCTTCTGAATAAGGATAAGGATAACCATTATCAACAACTAACATTTTATTATTACTTAAACAAGGTTCAATATAAGCATGAAAATAAGTGCCATTAGTTCTGAATCCTTGTTTTAAT
>Ga0307990_1002016_pt1 | contig 16590 bp, 11 predicted proteins | sample EllFjometagen129_FD_203168 | JGI IMG/M metagenome (GOLD analysis project Ga0307990, IMG submission 203168) | Marine microbial communities from Ellis Fjord, Antarctic Ocean - #129 | ecosystem: Environmental > Aquatic > Marine > Unclassified | place: Southern Ocean | collected 2014-10-08
GAAAGCGTATGTTTCCCTCTTAGACCGTGGCAGGGTGCTGTGGTCGCCATCAACATTGGTGACTGCGGGGGCCTGCTTTAACGCTACCTGTCAGTCACCTTCTATTCTTACAGGAGGTAAAATCATGAGTCCGGCAGCAGAATTTATGCTTATAAATCAAATCTCCCCGCTGATAACTGGGGCTATCCACAAAGGAGCGGTTAAAACCGTTGGTTGTGAGGATCACGAAGAGCTGGTACAGGATTGCCTAGCATCAGCGGCTAAAATGTTGAGCAGTGCTGAAGATAGAGGCAAGAAAGTTACCCCTGGTAACATCACCTACTACGTGCTCCAGAGTGCAAAATCGGGTCGCAGGTCCACCAGTGCATCGCGCACTGATGCGCTTAGCCCAGCTTGCCAGCTGGATGGGCGATCAAAAGTAAGCTCTATGGACGCACCTGTCGAATCCAGTGATTATGAGTGTGGCACGTTGCACGAAGTATTTGAAGACAGAGGAGAGGACCCCTCGCTTACAGCTGCTCGCAGGATAGATTGGATTCGGGTGCTTCCGCTTTTGGATGATCGTTCCCGCAGTATTCTCTGCGAGACATCCGAGGGTGTCCCAGTAAAAGTGATCGCTGAGCGACATAAGGTGTCATCACCTCGTGTTGTTCAGATAAAACGTGAGATCGCCAGCATCATATACGAGCACTTCGGGTTTGATATACTGGCGGTTATCACAGGTGATACGGCTTGGAAGAAAAACATTCGTACGGTACGTGAGAAAGAAGCCAGTCGCTATGAGCGCTCGTGGGTTCGGTGAACTAAAAAAGGACTCTGCTCTGTGGGGTTCTTTTTTAGGTGTTGGCGCAACGGCGCTCTGCGCGGCATCTAGCCCTATGTGGGTGTAGTGAGCTGTCATTGCTGGCGATCCATGTCCAACCAGCGACTGTACCACAGACTGAGGTACCAATTCGAGGGGGGTGTTAATAGGGTGTTAATTCAAACACTGAAATTAAGGGAAAATACAGGAAACAAGTGACACGCCTGAAAATGGGCGAAATGACATAACCCATGTAAATAAAGGGTTTAATGCGGTTTTAAAGGGTGAAAACTGGTAGGCCAGGGGAGGCTCGAACTCCCGACCTACGGATTAGGAATCCGTCACTCTGTCCAACTGAGCTACTGGCCTGTAAATTTGTTCAGACATTATCAGAAAAATGACTGCTTGGCAAGTGCTGTGTATATACGTTAATATTAAAGACATTGATGAAGGAATATAACAAATATAAAGAATCGAGGGGACATTCGTTGGGGGCTAAGATATTCAAGTTTCTGATTAAGAGCTTGTTTGTCTTTTTTCTCTGCCTGCTTGCTTATCTATGGATACAGCGTAAAAACATTGCATCCTCTGTGATTCAGCGTCAGCTGTATAAGATGGATATCTATGATCTGGCTTATACAGTTGCTGAAATATCCCTGTTTAAATTTGAGCTGCGCGATATTGCGTGGGGTGAGCCGGAGCAGCCTTTTTTATATCTCTCCTCCCTTAAGATTGCTTATACCCCGAAGAGTCTTTATGCTGGAGGTGTGGATCTGGTTACGCTAGGGGGGCTTGAAACTGCGGTTTGTCTTGATGACGACAAAAAACCCCAATTTGAGTTGATGGAGCGGGTTCTGCTTGCGGTTGCACATGCTAAGCTGGAGTATCCTGCGAAAGCAGGGGCTGCTAAAAAGGGATCGGTGGTCCTGCCTGAAATTTGGATTAACAGGGGAACTCTGGTCCTGCGTGAGTTTGATGGCTCTGAATCAGGTCGGTTACATTTCAATGGCAATCTCAGCAACGGTAGAGGTGTTTTGGAGTTAAAGGGGGGTGTTGAACTTCCTACGGGTAAAGATGTTGTATTCGAGGGGCAGATGGATTTGTTCTCGCTGGATGTGTCCTCTTTTGCTGCGAGTATTAAGGTAGGGATCGATCTGGATGATATGGCCGATCCAGCGCTTGGTCTTAAAACGGCCTTGGTTGATGTAACCGGATCGGTTCAGGTTTACGGACTTGATAGTTCCCCGGAATGGAAGCTGAAGCTGCAGGTGCCGGAGAGAACTTATGTAGCGGAAAATGCCAACTTTGCTCTTTCATCGATGTTAGATGGTGATTGTGAGTTTGGTGGATCAGTTACAAATGTGAGTGGATTCGGTGAATTTTATCTGAATGATCTTCAGTTTGATATACCGGCTGCCACGGAGCATCCGGCGATAACGAATGGAGCTAATATATCTTTGTCATTTGAGCTTCCGCCAACTGCTGTTGATCAGTTGGATAGTGCGAAGATCGATGGACGTTTGGATGTTGTCGACATCTATTCGCAAGCTGATGAAATGATTGATATTTCTGAAGGTGCTGCTCTGGTTGCTTTTACTCTCTCTGCAAAAGAGGGTTTTAACGTCTCTGAGCCCTGTTGTCTTTTTCCTGTTGTTTCTTTGATGGGTATTGGTATGGATGCCGGCATTACTGAGCTCTCGGTCAGCAATAATGCCGTTAATGTTAAAAGCTATGTGTCAGTTAAGGATGAAGATATCGAGCTTATGTTTGATGCCGTTGTGCCGCTGGCTGATCCTCAGAGTGGCGTTGTAAGGATTGAGGTTCCACCGGTAGTTGTCGATAGCGATGGAGTTATTGGCAAGCTGGCACGCAGAAAGAGCGGTGATAAATTTGATTTCAGCGGGACAATTTCAGTTTCTGCAATGGTTGATGGCTTAAAGCCGGGGGCGCTTGTGACCGGTTGCGTTGATGTGGTCAATGGGAGTTACAACAAAAAGGAGATTGATATTGAGGGAATTAACCTCAATCTGCCCTTTGAAATCCGGGGTGCGTTGCGATCCGTTGGTGCACCGATGATGACGATCAGATCTGTTAATGCCGGAAATTTAAGAATGGAGAATGGTGTGGTTATGCTGCATCTGAACAGCCAGGAGTTATTTGTCGAGTCGGCTCAGATTGACTGGGCCCAGGGGTATTTGCGGGCCTACTCAATCCATGCCGGGTTGGATGGCGATATTCGTAACGAATTTATTATTTATGCAGACAAGGTTGATCTGGGTCAGGTTTTTATGCTGGTGATGCCCTTTAAAGGCCGGATGGAGGGAGTGCTCTATGGCCGGTTTCCAGTCAAGTTAAAGAAGAAGAGGGTTGAACTTTCTACAGGATACCTGTACTCTTTACCTGGTCAGGGGGGTGTTTTGCAGCTGGATGACCCTTCTCAGATTGAGGCACTCCTTTTGCGTGCGGGAATTAAAGATGATCGCAAAAAATCGCTCTCGAAGGCTTTGAGTGATCTCTCGTTAACCACGATCCGCCTGGACCTTGTGCCCGGAGACGGGGAGCAGAGCTCCCTGCAGATTAAGCTCTCTGGTAAGTCGAACTACGAAAAACGTCCGGTTCCGGTTGATTTGAACCTGAATCTGAATGGTGCGCTGCAGGAGCTTCTGGATCTGGGAATGGATATGTCGGGGATGTGAGGTTTGAGAAGTGCGGAGGAGAAGTTCTAAAGTTCTAAAGTTCTAAAGTTCTAAAGTTCTAAAGTTCTAAAGTGCGAGAGTGTTAAAGGAAAAAGAAACTCTTAATGATAAAGGATAAATTGGTGCGCTTCGTAAGTGAGGTGAAAAATCTTTAAGGTGAAAGATGGGTGCGCTTTGCTGTTTTTGAGGTAGAAAAATTGATGGGTAGAAAAATGGGTGCGCTTCGTAGGTTAGGTAAAAGATGGGTGCGCTTTGCTGTTTTTGAGGTAGAAAAATTGATGGGTAGAAAAATGGGTGCGCTTCGTAGGTTAGGTAAAAGATGGGTGCGTTTTGTAGTTTAGGTTAAGGTTTAAGAAAGGTGATGTGCAATTAATGAAGAGATATATGATATTTACATTGTTATGCCTGACTTTTTGCGGGGGGTGTTTCTCTCTGAAAACAGAGCATAAGGTGGAACCTATCCATATTACTATGGATATAAACGTGAAGGTTCAGCGGGATCTGGAGGAGTTTCTGGATCTGGATAACTGATGGCAAGGGAGTGCCTGCGGCACTTGTTTTGCATGGCTGATTTAATAATTTAAGGAGGATAGAAATGAAAACAATGAAGGCAAAATTTTTTACAATAATTATGTGTGCGGTTGTAATGGCATTCAGCGTGCTGGCTGATGCAAAGAGCGATGCGCATGCACGCCGCAAGGTTCGCCGGGATAAGGTTGCCGCTCTCGTTTCGAGCAGTGATGCATCCGAGGGTATCAATGGATATCTGGTGCCCAAGAAGGATTTGGGCAAGGATAAGCTGACTTTGGTTAATGCGGAGAACAGTGATCGCAAGATAGGCTATACGGCAATTGCAAAAGAACATAAAACCAGCGTTGAGGTAATCTCTAAGGCCGCCGGTAAAATCAATCGTAAAAAAAGGGCTAAGAAAAAGCACTAGAAAAAATAATCTGTACCCTCCGGCAACTCCCCGTTGCCGGATTTTTTTTTGGTGCCTCTCTCTTTAAATCCGATCATGTTTACGAAGAATTTCAGCTTTGGTTCTGTTGCATACGCGCCCTCTACGAGAGGCACGTCCTACAACCGAATTCCTTTAATGGCGTAGGGCGTGCTTTCTGACTTGTCCACCGTAATCCCGAGTGTGGAACGAAGACATCTGAGGTAGGGGCGCGCAAAACATACTTTGGTTTCGGCTACTTTGGGTTCTGTATGTGATGCGGCATTGTTTTGTGGTGTGACTCACATGTGTCCCACTTTTTATAAAGTGGGACAACGAAGCTCTTCTGTGTCTCACTGTGTCTCATGTGCGCAGTAGTGTAACTATAGGCTGAGCTTTGTATAAGTTGCTGATTTAGAGTGGTTTGTAGCGTTGTGAGTTGATGGCTAAATGCTTTTGGCATATTAACTGCTGAATATACGGCAGCTCACAGAATTTAATGTAGAGCAGATTGGAGCATAGTAGAATGGCAAAAGTGTTAGGAATAGATTTAGGTACAACAAATTCATGTATGTCTGTGATGGAGGGCGGTGAGCCGGTTGTTATACCGAATGCTGAAGGACAGCGCACAACACCTTCGATTGTAGCATTTACAAAGGATGGCGAGCGTCTGGTAGGTCAGTCCGCTAAACGTCAGGCCGTAACCAACCCCAAGCAGACTATTTACTCTGTTAAGCGTTTCATGGGGCGTAAGTTTGATGAGATGACATCAGAGACCTCAATGGTCCCTTATGATGTGGTTAAAGCCGCTAATGGTGATGCACATGTTAAAGTTGGTGAAAAGGTATACTCTCCGCCCGAGGTTGCTGCAATGATTCTGCAGAAGCTGAAGGTCGATGCGGAGTCCTATCTGGGCGAGACCATAACCCAGGCCGTTGTAACGGTGCCCGCATATTTTAATGATTCACAGCGTCAGGCTACCAAGGATGCCGGACGCATTGCCGGTCTTGAGGTACTGCGAATTATCAACGAGCCCACCGCTGCCTCTCTGGCTTACGGTCTTGATAAGAAAAAGGATGAGAAGATTGCGGTCTATGATTTCGGCGGTGGTACATTCGATGTATCGATTCTTGATATAGGCGATGGCGTGTTTGAAGTTAAGGCCACCAATGGCGATACCCATCTCGGAGGTGACGATCTTGATCAGGCGGTCATGAACTGGCTGACACAGGAGTTCAAGAAGGAGAGCGGAATTGATCTCTCGCAGGACACCATGGCATTGCAGCGCCTGAAGGAGGCAGCTGAAAAGGCCAAGTGTGAGCTCTCTTCAGCTTCCAACTCCGAGATAAACCTTCCCTTTATTACAGCCGACAGCAGTGGGCCCAAGCATTTAAATATCAGCTTGAGCCGTGCTAAACTGGAGTCGTTGACAGATGTTTTGCTGGAGCGTACCTCCCAGCCTTGCCGCAACTGCCTGAAAGATGCAAAGCTCTCAAGTGTTGATGAGGTTGTTCTGGTTGGCGGTCAGACCCGTATGCCCAAACTTCAGGAACGTGCCAGTAAACTTTTCGGCAAGGAACCCAACAAAGGTGTCAACCCGGATGAGGTGGTTTCTATCGGAGCTGCAATTCAGGGCGGTATCCTCAAGGGCGAGGTAAAAGACGTTCTTCTTCTGGATGTCACACCTCTGACTCTAGGTATTGAGACGCTCGGTGGAGTTATGACTCCTTTGATTGAGCGTAACACCACCATACCAACCAAGAAGAGTGAAATCTTCAGTACCGCCGCAGATAACCAGCCTTCGGTAGAGATTCATGTTCTGCAGGGTGAACGCAAGATGGCAGCTGACAGCAAAACTATCGGACGTTTTCATCTTGATGGAATACCGCCGGCACCACGCGGACGTCCTCAGGTTGAGGTGGCTTTTGATCTGGATGCCAACGGCATCTTGAATGTGCATGCCAAAGATCTGGGAACAGGTAAAGAGCAGAAAATCACCATCACGGCATCAAGCGGTCTCTCAAAAGAAGAGATTGATCAGATGTGTAAGGATGCTGAGGCTCATGCAGAGGAAGATTCCAAGCGTCGCGATGAGGTAGAAGCCCGCAATCAGGCTGAGAACCTCTGCTACCAGGTTGAGAAAACTCTCGAAGAAAATGGTGATAAGATTCCTGAAGATAAGAAAGCTCCGGTTGTAACGGCTGTGGCAGATCTTAAAGAAGCTATTAAGGTTGGCGTTATGGATGATATCAAGGCCAAGCAGGATGTGCTTAACAAGGCGATGGAATCTATTACTAAGGAGATGTATTCCCAGCAGCCAGGTGCCGACGGACAGCCGGGAGCAGATGCCGGCCAGGGACCAGCTGCTGATGCATCAGAAGAGAAACCGGCTGATGACGGTGATGTCATTGATGCTGATTTTGAAATGATGGATGATGACAAAAAATAAACACGGAAGTGCTTATTTCTGTAGGGGCGGGGTTTATCTCAGCCCCTGATTTACACGCAATTTTGTAAAAATTAAAACATTATTAACAAAACACAAGGAGAATAAAAAATGGTTAAAATTCGTCCATTAGGCGACCGTGTACTGGTTAAGCCTGCAGAAGCTAAGGATATAACAAAGGGTGGCATTATTATACCTGATTCCGCCAAAGAAAAACCTATGGAAGGCAAAGTTGTCGCTATTGGTAAAAAGCGTGATGATGATGGCAAAGAGATTCCTTTCGATGTTGAAGTCGGTGATCTGGTTCTTCTGCCCAAGTATGGAGGCACAGAGGTAAAGATTGACGAAATCGTTTATCAGCTCGTTCGTGAAGATGACCTTCTCGGCGTTCTTGTTTAAGCAATGCCACTCGACATTAGGTTAAAAGTTAAATTCGGTGAAGGTTAAAAACCGTGATGAGTGAAACTTGAGACTGTAAAACATTTTAACAACAAAAAAACTGGAGAATAAACAATGGCTGCAAAGCAAATAATTTATGATACCGAAGCACGTCAGAAAATTCTGACAGGTATACAGAAACTGACACGTGCTGTCGCAACAACACTGGGTCCTTGCGGACGCAATGTGATTCTTGACAAGAAATTTGGTTCACCTGCAATCACCAAAGATGGTGTTTCGGTTGCCAAAGAGATTGAACTGCCTTGTCCTTTCGAGAACATGGGTGCTCAGATGGTGCGTGAAGTTGCCAGCAAGACAAGTGATGTTGCCGGTGACGGAACAACGACTGCCACTCTGCTGGCTGAAGCGATTTATCGCGAAGGCCTGAAGAACGTTACCGCCGGTGCCAATCCGATGGCTTTGAAACGCGGCATTGATAAGGCTACAGCAGCTGTTGTTGCAACTATTGCCAAACAGGCTAAGCGCGTTAAGGATCCTGCTGAGATTGCACAGGTTGCATCTATCTCCGCTAACGGCGAGACAGAGATCGGCGAGATTATCGCTGAAGCAATGGACAAAGTCGGCAAAGATGGAACAATCACTGTTGAAGAGGCTAAGACACTTGAGACAACGCTTGACGTTGTTGAAGGTATGCAGTTCGATAAGGGCTACCTCTCACCTTACTTCGTGACCTCACCTGAGAGCATGGAGTGCATTCTTGAGAATCCCTGCATCTTGATCTTTGAGAAAAAGATCTCGAATTTGAGCGACATGCTGCCTCTGCTGCAGAATGTCTCTAAGTCAGGCAGACCTCTTCTGATTATCGCTGAGGATGTCGAGGGCGAGGCTCTGGCAACTCTGGTAGTAAACAAGCTGCGCGGTACACTTCAGATCGCTGCTGTTAAGGCTCCCGGCTTTGGTGACCGCAGGAAGGCAATGCTTGAAGATATCGCAGAGCTGACCGGCGGTAAGATGATCAGCGAAGAGCTGGGCATCAAGCTTGAGAACGTTGAGATCGAAGACCTTGGCTCTGCCAAGAAGGTTACTATCACCAAAGACGATACAACTATCGTTGAGGGTGGCGGAAAAACAAAGTCTATCCAGGCTCGCGTTGCTCTGATTAAGAAGCAGATCGAAGATACAAGCTCTGATTATGACCGTGAGAAGCTGCAGGAACGTCTGGCCAAGTTGGCTGGCGGTGTTGCTGTGATCAAGGTTGGCGCTCCTACAGAGGCCGCTATGAAAGAGAAGAAGGACCGCGTTGATGATGCTCTGCACGCCACACGCGCTGCTGTTGAAGAGGGTATTGTTGCCGGTGGTGGCGTTGCACTGCTGCGCTGTCAGAAGGCTGTTTCAAAGGTTGAGGCCGAAGGCGATGAAGCTATCGGTGTCAACATCATCCTGAAGGCTCTCGAAACTCCTCTGCGCCAGCTCGTGGAAAATGCAGGCCTGGAAGCCGCTCTGATTGTAGAGAAGGTGAAAAACGGCAAGGTCGCCAGCGGTTACAACGTAGCCACAGGCGAGTATGTTGATATGATTGTCTGCGGCGTTCTTGATCCTGCTAAGGTAACTCGCAGCGCATTGCAGAACGCAGCTTCAATCGCTGGACTGCTGCTCACAACCGAGTGCATGGTTGCCGATCTTCCTGAGAAGGACGCTCCAATGCCCGGCGGCGAAGGCGGTATGGGTGGAATGGGTGGAATGGGCGGCATGATGTAATCTGCCGCTGATTTCAGCGAATTCAAAAAAGGCGGGTGCGAAAGCATCCGCTTTTTTTTGTGGACGGTGTGGACAGTGTGGACGGTGTGGACAGTGTGGACAGTGTGGACGGTGTGGACGGTGTGGACAGTGTGGACAGTGTGGACGGTGTGGACAGTGGGACGGTGTGGACGGTGTGGACGGTGTGGACGGTGTGGACGGTGTGGACGGTGTGGACGGTGTGGACGGTGTGGACAGTGTGGACAGTGTGGACGGTGTGGACGGTGTGGACGGTGTGGACGGTGCAACGTTTCTTTCACGGCCATGTCCACTTTGTCCACAATGTCCACTCTGTCCACAAAAAATACAGCGAGAATCAAAAAAAGCATTTGCCTTTGTCCGGTTGCGGTGCTAATCTCTAGAAAATGTCTGATTTAATTCCAAAGCATGGTGGTTACCGCAAGCTGAAAGGCTTTCAGCTCGCGCAGCTGGTTTATGATTTAACGGTACGTTTCTGTGATCGCTACATCTCCAGGTTTTCCCGCACCAAAGATCAGATGGTGCAGGCCGCTCGCTCAGGTGTACAAAATATTGCGGAGGGATCGCAGGCCTCCGCCACCTCAAAGAAGACCGAGCTCAAGTTAACTCAGGTTGCACGTGCCAGCCTTGAGGAACTCAAGCTTGACTATGAAGATTATTTGCGGCAGCACAAGCTGCCGTTGTGGGAGCGTCAGGAGCCGCTTCGTCAGGGGCTGATTGATCGGCGTTGCAAAACCGTCGATGATGTTGCGCGCTGGATTGTTAGTGTTAGTGGACGAGGTGGACAGGGTGGACCGCGTGGACATAGTGATGTGCCTCAATCGCCCACTCAGTCAACAAAAGAGCAGCTTTTCGCGGAGCTCTCGGCGAATGCTGCGCTGACGTTACTTGCGGTTGCCTGTCCGTTGCTCGACCGTCAGGTCGAGCGACTAGCCAAGGATTTTGAGAGCGAGGGCGGTTTCACTGAGCGGCTCTATAAGGTGCGTTCCGCTAAACGCCGAAATCGCTAGCATGGTGTGGACGGTGTGGACTTGAGTGGACAAAGTGTGGACTGTGTGTTTTGCAGCTTTCATTCACCACCCTGTTCATAATGTCCACAAGGTCCACCCAGTCCACAAAGTCCAATCCTGAAAGCGCATTTTTAGCAAACTATTTCATTGCGGCATTGCCATGCCATGTTATAATTTGCACATATCGAATCATTATCCACACAGAGAGATAATTATGAAAAATGATAAAGAGATGATAGCTGTTCAGTATTTGTTTGAATCTGAGCCCGAGAGCACCTGGACCGCAAAAGAAATTTGTTCAACCATGGGACTGCGTGGCAAGCAGATTAACAGGTTGCATGAAAGTCTGCGTCAACTGGTGTTGACCGGGCAGATTGTTGAGATCCGCAAGGGTCAGGTTTATACCCTTGGCAAGCAGGCCGATCTTGTAACCGGTGCCCTGCGGATGGTTCGCAACGGCGCAGGTTTCCTGGTTGATCCTGATAGCGGCAAACGGATCTGGATTGAAAAGGATAACCTTGGAACATCTCTGCCCGGCGATGTGGTGACTCTGCGTCTTTATCGTGATGGTGGCGAAATGAAAGGCAAAGTAATTAAGATTGTTGAGCGATCCCCCCGTGATGTCGTTGGTACCCTTTATACAACCGGTAAGTTTCTCTATGTTGTTCCTTTGAATCCGGTGTATCACAAAGATTTTTATGTTCCCTCGTTTAACGGTGCCAAACCATTGGATCGCGTAGTTGTCCGCTTCACCGGCTGGGAGAATAAGTATGTGGCTCCCGAGGGCGAAATTGTGGATGTGATCGGACCTGCCGATCAGCCATCGCTAGATACCGAAGTGGTGATACGTCAGTTTGAACTCCCCGAGGAGTTTCCGGCAGCCGTTATTGACGAGGCTGAACATGTTTCCGCTCGCCTGAAACGTCCCGGTAAGCGTGCCGACCTGCGCAATGATTATATCATCACTATCGACCCCGCCACCGCCCGCGACTTTGATGATGCTATCTCACTTAAGTTTGATGGCAACGGCAACCGGGTGCTGGGAGTGCATATTGCTGATGTCAGCCACTTTGTACGTCCTAAATCAGCACTTGATAATGAAGCACGGGAACGCGGTACCAGTATTTATCTGGTGGATAAAGTTATTCCGATGCTTCCTGAGCAGCTCTCCAACGGAGTATGCTCGCTGCGTCCGGATGAGGATCGCCTGACATTCACGGCTTACATGACCTTTGATGCAAAGGGTAAAATGATTGGCCGCAGTTTTACTAAATCAAGAATTCGATCCAAGCTGCGTTTGGATTATGAACAGGCCATGGCAATCCTGGAGGATAAGCAGCCGGAGGATCTGGATGTCGTTCCGCCCGAGGCGACAAAGCTGATCAAGGAGGTCTGGACGCTGGCCGGTCAGCTGCGTCAAAACCGTTTCGCTATGGCGGCTCTTGATCTGGAAGTGCCGGAGGCTGAGATCATACTTGATGACGACAAGCGCTTGAAGGATGTGTTGATTCGACCTTATGATGAGTCGCATCAGCTGATTGAGGAGTGCATGGTCGCTGCCAATGAAGCGGTGGCAACCGAGCTGTGGACTCGCGGGATAAAAATTCTGGCTCGTCTGCATGAACCACCGGATGAGGAGAAGCTTGAGGAGCTGCAAGCCAACTTGGCTATGCTGGGGTTCTCTCCCGGCAACCTGGTTGATCCGAAGAATATGGCCAAGTTTCTTAAGTCGATTACAAATCATCCTCTTAAATATCATGCCAACACCCTGGTGCTGCGCAGCATGAAGCGGGCTTGTTATGATGCAACTAAGATTGGTCATTTCGGCCTGGCTAAAAAATATTATGCTCACTTTACATCACCTATCAGGCGTTATCCTGATCTGGTTCTTCATCGACAGCTGGCAGACTTCCTGACAACAAAGAACGGGAAGCTGCCCCAGTCACAGCTGAACTCTATTGCATTGCTGACAACAGAGAGAGAACAGCTGGCTGATGACTCATCACGCCAGTTGATTGAGATCAAGAAATTTCGTTATCTTCAGCAGCAGATTGATGATGAAGAGCTGCTGGAGTATGATGCTGTGATTGCGAAGTGCACTAACTACGGGGTCTTTATCGATATCCCGTCATTGGCAATGGGCGGACTTGTGCATATCTCAATGCTATCCAAGAACTTCGTGCGCTTTAACTCTGCCAATGAGTCGCTGAATGCCGGCGGCCAAAACTACAAAGTCGGCATGGTCTTGAAGGTCTATGTCACCAAGGTTGACTTCAACCAGCGGCGTGCCGATTTTGGAGTTGTAGGCGGTGTTCACTCTGAGGATTCCGGCAGCCGCGAACGAGGTGGACGCAGTAGATCGGGTGATAAGGGTAAGAGTAAACACTATGGAACTAAACGCAGTGGCGAAAGCGATAAAAACAAAGGCAAAGGCGGTTCATCCAAAGGCGGTTCATCCAAAGGCGGTTCATCCAAAGGCGGTTCATCCAAAGGCGGAGAGCGTAAGAGCCGGGGTGGTGGCCGTGGTCAGGCTAAGAGGTAGTATCTGCAGATGATCATATTTAAAATTATTGCTGTATTAATCAGTTCCATTTTGTTGTGGGCTGCATTTCCTCCATATTCGCAGAGCGAAAGCGCCTGGCTTGCGCTGGTTCCGCTGTTGCTGCTGATTCGTTACTGTAAACCGAAGAGTGCTTTTAAGTGGACCTTCTTATCAGCGCTTATATTCTGGGTGATGACCCTGAGCTGGTTTCCGGCAATTATTAAAAATGGAGGACCCTGGTTTCTGGTGATTCTGGGGCAGTTTGCTCTGGCCGCCTGGTGTGCTCTGTTTACAGGAGTGTTTGCTTTTGTCTCCAGCTCGCTCTGGCATCACTGCGGTGATACGCCCTCTTTTAAGCGGATTGTTCTGATTCTTCTGGTTGATCCGCTTCTATGGGTTGGTACGGAGTATATCCGGGGTTGGTTGTTCAGCGGCTTTGCCTGGAATTTTATGGGTGTCAGTCAGGTGCATAATACAGCTATGATTCAGGTGGCCTCGGTTGCCGGTATCTATGGGGTCTCAGCCTTGCTGGTTATTGTTAACGGAGCCATTGCATCTCTTGTTGATCGCGCCGCAGCTCCTGTTTTTCTTAAGGTGCTGCGCAAGGAGAATACAACCTATTCAAAAAATATAGCACTGCGGCTTTTAAAGTCAGCCGAGAGTATTCTGCCTCTGCTTCTGGTTATGACCTGCTGGTTCTGGGGCATGATCCGTATCAGAAACTGGGAGCGGATAGAACAGGCTCAGCCCGCCTGGCGAATCGCCCTTATCCAACCTAATACTCCCTGTCGTTTTATTAATAATGACGAGACAATGCGTAATCAGATCAAGCTGATGTTGGAGCAGACAAAGTTTGCCGCCGCTGCCAATCCGCATTTTGTGGTCTGGCCAGAGACAGCCCTCTTAGGAAGTGTTCCCTTTGATGAAAGAACAATGCGCCTGGCCCGCGAGGGAGCCCGTTTAAGTGGAAGCGCGCTTCTGACAGGTGCCCTTGGGGTTGAAAAGGTTGAGAAGAGTGCTGCCGCTAAAGAAGGCATGCTGTTTTATAATGCAGTCTGGATGTTTGCGGCTGATGGCGAGCCTATCGGAAGCTATCGTAAACAGCACCTGGTGCCATTCGGAGAGTATATACCCCTCGATAAAAAGATTCCGATACTGCAGAAACTTGCACCAACCGGTGTTAGCTGCACCGCCGGTAAGGATGCCTCGCTGATTGTGCTGACCGATAAAGAGGGACGCACGCTGAATATCGGGGCTTTAATCTGCTTTGAAGATACCGTGCCTTCTCTCAGCCGCAAGGCGGTCAGGGCAGGAGCCGATATTCTGGCTTTAATGACCAATGATGCCTGGTTTGATGGCTCGATTGAACCGCAACAGCACCTGAATCAATCGATCTTCCGTGCAGTTGAGTGTGGTATACCAATGGTCCGTGCTGCCAACTCGGGTGTCACTTGTGTGGTTGATGTGATCGGTCGCGTACGTGAATTGACTTCGAATGGCAATAATGCGGATTTTTCTGGTTTCCTGATGACGCAGGTGTATGTGCCAAACGAACCACTGGCAGCACCTTACGCTGTTCTCGGCGACTGGATACTCGCAATACCGGGCATGCTGACTCTGCTTATTGCGGCAGGCTTTGCGCTCTCTCAGAACCACTCTTCAGCCGGTATATCCAACCCCAATCCCAGCATGTAATTATAGAGTGCGTGTCGCAGGGATTTACCTAGCTTGTCGTGGTTTGGAGCGGATGATTCGCTGTATGGAATCTCGTTAACAGCAAATATAGGGTTGCCTTTGTTTTGTATGTTGTCAATCAGCTCAATCCCGAATTTCTGCGGATCTTGTGCGATTGGACTATGAGTTGTGAGTGCAAAGCGGTGCCAGTAGGCGCTTTGGATATCTCCCTCGGCAAAGCGCTCGCGTACAAACTCCAGAGCCTGAATGGCCTCCTGTTTGGTCTGGGTTGGAAAACCATACATCAGGTAGGCATGCACCAGAATGCCGGCATTTGAGAGAGCCTCGCAAACAACTTTCGCACTTGTGAGTGTAATACCCTTGTTCATCAGAGCCAGCAGACGGTCATTGGCGCACTCGAGACCGCCCGTCACCGCAATGCAGCCGGAGTCGGCCATTAACTCAGCCAGCTCCTCTGTGAAATTATTTTCAAAGCGGATATTACCCCACCAGGTGATGGTGACTCCGCGCTTGATTATCTCAGTACAGAATTTGCGGATAAGACCAGGAGGTAACGCTTCGTCAGTGAAGTGGAAACCGGATAGGCCGGTCTCCTTTTTAAGTTGAATAACAGTTTCAATCAGTTCGTCGGGATCAGGTGGCTGGTAGCGCTTGATATAATCAAGTGCGGTATCGCAAAAGGCGCATTTATGCCAATAACAGCCATTGGCAAGCTGCATTTTCAGCCAGCGGCCATCCGACCAGATGCGGTGCATGGGGTTGGGCATCTCCATCAGACTGAAGTAGCTTGATAGATCCAAACCGCTGTAGTCTGGTTTTAGATGAGCCTTGAAGGCCGGAGTCTGGCAAAAGTCAGGGGGGAGCTCTGAGTTACTGGTTATAGTCCGAACCGGATCGCCCTTGCCCAATATGCCCAGCCATGGGGCAAAACCTTCGTCGAAAAGGATTTTATCTGCAAACTGGAAGATCCTTTTATCGGTTATATGGCGTAGCTCGGTATTGACATAACCTCCGCCAATGACAATGCTGGTTGCCGGGGCAATCGACTTGATTGTTTTTGCGATGTGCAGCGCACCGTAGAGTGATCCGGGGAAGGGGATGGTGATGCCGACAATATCAGGCTTGTGCTTGTTAAAATCTCTGATTGCGATTGATGCGATCAGCGAGTCAATAAACCCCGGTTTTTGATTCAGACGTTTTAAAATCGGATCTAAAATTGGGGCGGAAACCGCAATTCGCTCCGCGTAACGCGAGAATCCGAACTCCGGGTCAACACCCTCACGAATGATAATCGCAATATCATCAAGATAGAGCGATGCCAGATGTTTGGCCCGGTCAACGACACCCAGATCACCAAAAAGCTGATTGAGGTTCTCATCGGCTGAGATATCGATACCCTCCGGTTCCAGAGCTTTGAAGCTTGGCCCCTCAGGCAGGTATGTGCGACGGGCTATCCGCCATCCGACAGCATCATTATGACCCTGCAGAAATGCAATGGTGCTTTCAATGGTGGAGGTATAGCTAGCAATATTTTCGAGAAAAAACTCTATCAGCGCAGTTTTTTGAGGATTGGCGCAGCATATCTTCGCAATGCTATTTAAACCATCTTCAGAGAAGAGTTCTAAAGCCGTTTTGATCGAGATATCTGACTGAACTGCCTCAACACCCAGGCTTCTTATAAATCCGGTCAGGATCGGAGTGGCTGGGTAGGGGGTGTTCATCTGCACAAATGGCGGTGTTATCAGGAGGATCATGGTATGTAATTCTGTGAGTATCTATAAAAAAATAGCATATATCACAAAAACTGGAAATACAACCAATTTTTTCTAGACAGGATTACAGGATTAACAGGATGTCGTTGCGTACAGTCTCTAAGAAAATGGCACGCCTACGGAGAGTCGAACTCCGCTTACAAGGATGAAAACCTTGGGTCCTAACCGATAGACGATAGGCGTGTAAATCGAATGAGCTGGCAATATATCACTTTGCGCCTCTGTTTGACAAGTGGGAAAACAGGATTTTTCGTATTTTTTCTTAGTTCGTGTTTTTCTAATCGGTTGAATAAAAACGGAATATATGATTGTATTACCTGGTGATGTTCCCGCATTAATAAAAAGACAAAATTAGGTAAAGTGTAAAAAAATTAAAAATTTATACATAACTAAAGCTGCTTTCAGCCGCAACCAAACTAAGCGCTTGTGATGTACGGACCCATATTCTCTAAATTTTCCGTTGTGTGTTAGCCGCCGCAGCTTTAGAAAAAAACACTGCGTGTTTTGGAAATAAG
>Ga0307990_1002019_pt1 | contig 16579 bp, 15 predicted proteins | sample EllFjometagen129_FD_203168 | JGI IMG/M metagenome (GOLD analysis project Ga0307990, IMG submission 203168) | Marine microbial communities from Ellis Fjord, Antarctic Ocean - #129 | ecosystem: Environmental > Aquatic > Marine > Unclassified | place: Southern Ocean | collected 2014-10-08
ATTACCTGCCAAATTATACATCGGTAGTATTACAGCTGCTACCATAATTCCTACACCCACAGCCATAACTATCATAATTAGAGGTTCTAAAATGGTAGTCAAATTGGCTAACATATTATTTATTTCTTTACTATAGAAATCAGTAATTGTATCTAAAACATCATCTAACTTACCTGCCCTCTCACCAATAGACATCATATGAGTTACCATATTGGGCATATATTTGGAACCTTCAAACGCAGAGGTTATGGAATTACCATCACTTACCTCAGCTAAAGTTTCATAAATTAACACCCTGTAAACATGATTTTCTACAACCTTAGCAGAAATCTCTAAGCTCTTAGTAATACTCACGCCACCTCTAAGTAGGGTGCTAAGTGATCTGGTGAAACGAACGATATAAATTAACTTAAATAATTTACCAAAAATAGGTAGTTGAACTTTAAAATAATCAAACATTCTACTACCGGTAGTACTCTTCAAAAAATATCTAAATGCGACCCCTAAACCTGCCCCAGCTATCAATACATAAATAATATATTTTTCTAAAAAACCAGCTACAGCAATAACTATCTTAGTAGATAAAGGCAGTTCTGTTCCTGTCTCTTGTAGCACGTCAGTAAGCTGTGGAATAACAAAAACCATCATTACAATACCAACTGCCACTAAACCAGAAATAATAAAGGCGGGATAAATCATAGCATTCTTTATCTTAGCGCTCATTTCATAACTCTTCTCTATTTCATCAGCTAAGTAATCTAAAACTTCATCTAATTTACCAGAGGTTTCTCCAGACCTAATAATATTAACATAGAACTCACCAAAAACACTTCCACGCTTAGCAAAAGCATCTGATAAAAGAGATCCACTATCTACCTCATAGGCGATTTCTGAAATTAATTTTTGTAAAGTAACATTTTTAGTTTGATCTACTAAAGTAACTAAAGACTCTACAATAGTTACATTAGCAGTTATCATAACTGAAAACTGTCTAAAGAAAATGACTAAATCCTTAGCTTTAATTGGATTAATAAAAAGCAAAATTTTAGTCTCTATACTATGAGTTGTTTCACTTAAACTTAAAACAGCTAAATTCTTCTTAGCTAATTTATTTTTAACATCAGACTCATTAAAAGCCACCATATTCCCTCGAGAAACCTTACCCTTTTCTACATTTCTAGCTTTGTACTTATAAATAGGCATATTAAATAGTAATTACCCGCAAAACTTCATCTAAACTGGTAATACCTTGCAGTATCTTTAGATAACCATCTTGCTTAATTGTTACAAAATCTTGAGTTTTTCTAACCTCCTCTAGGCCAATATGTTCTTCTTTTTCTATCATTAGTCTTAAGGATTCTAAAATTTCTATAGCCTCAGAAATAGCTAACCTTCCCTTATAGCCCAGATTATCACAACGAGAACAACCCTTAGGTTGATAAATTTTCATATTAGCAATATCTTCTATTTTTTTATCTCCCATTTCTTCTTGCCAAACTTTTTCTGGCAATGCCTTCATCTCAATTATAAAATCTTCCTTAATTTTATCATTAATACTCACCTCTTCTTTACAATATTTACACAGTTTTCTGATTAATCTCTGAGATAGAGCAGCTTTCAAAGTAGAAGCTAAAAGAAAAGGCTCTACCCCCATATCCGTTAAACGAAGTATAGTGCTAATTGAATCATTAGTGTGTAAAGTAGAAAGAACAAAGTGACCAGTTAATCCGGCATGAACAGATAGCTCAGCGGTTTCTTGATCACGAATTTCTCCCACCATGATAATATCAGGATCTTGACGTAAAAAGGAACGTAGTCCTGAGCCAAAAGTATAGCCTATCTTAGGTCTAATTTGTGACTGATTTATTCCCTCTAACTGATACTCGACTGGATCTTCTAGAGTAGAGATATTTACACCTTCTTGATTTAAAATATTTAAAAGTGAATACAAAGTAGTAGTTTTACCAGAACCAGTAGGACCAGTTACAAGGAAAATACCATTAGTTTTAATAATGTTTCTATTGATAATCTCTAAAACATGCTTGTTAAACCCTAATTTCTCTAATTTAACAGTTGTGGCTGAGCTATCTAAAATACGCATTACCACTTTCTCATGCCTACCACTAACTGGTAAGGTAGAAACACGAAAGTCTATTTTTTTTCCATCAACTATTAACCTAATTCTTCCATCTTGTGGTATCCTGGTTTCATCTAATTTTAGTTTAGCTAAAACCTTAATACGAGCTACCACGGCATTATGAATATGTTTAGGTAAAACTAAAGAAGTTCTCAATATACCATCTACCCTATAACGAACACGACTTTCTTTTTCAAAAGGCTCAATATGAATATCTGAAGCTCCGCCCTCTACTGCATGTCTAATAATTACTGAAACAATTTTCGCTACAGGAGCACTGTCTATATCTGCGCTATCAACTAAATCCTCAGAATCATCTTCAATTTCCAAAATACCTTCACCTTCACTTTGAGCTCTACTCTCTAAAGCACTGGAAATTTCTTCTTCAATTTTTTGATATTGTTTAAATAACTTATTAAAACTACTTCTTGAAATTAAAACATAGTTAATTTTTAAACCAGATTCCTTAGATAAAAAATTAACTGCTTCCATGGCCTTTAAATTTGGTAAAACTAAGCCAATTGAAGCTTCTTGATTATTTTTTTCAAAACAAACAATGGAATAAGTTTTAGAAACATCTTCAGAGATAAAATTTAAAACATCTTCAGAAGCTTGAGCATTTAAAAGATTTTTGTAATCTAAACCATAAATTTGCGCCCGATATTCAGTAAGTTTTTCTTCTTCAATAACTTTATCATTTAACAAAATTTTAACCAGTTCCTGCTTATTATCACTAATTTTTTTATTTAATTCTTTATACTTATCCGAACTTATTACGTTTTGAGCTAAAAGCAAATTAAGTAGCTCTTTTTGTTTTGAAGCCATATATTAAGGTTGTTGTGATTTAAAAAATATTAATTGTTTAACATAATTAGAACTACTAGTTGATCTGCCCACTTCAACCTCTTCTTCCTTAAACTCTAATGGCACCTTATCTTCTAGTTTCTTATATTTACTTAAATTCATTAAGCCTGTTTCTAATTCTGCGTCCTTAACCTGCTTATTTGCCGTACCAGAAATTAATAAAAATTCATCATTTAAACTAACTCTTTCTTGCATTATATCAGCTAAGTTGTCTTTATATAGAAACAAAAAACCTCCTCCTATAAGGATACAAGCTAAAAAAATAATTAAATATAGTTTTAAATTTTTCATAATTTAAGGATTTTTTTCTAAATAATAACTAACAGCACTTATCTGAGCTGACTCAGAGCTAGGGTTAAAACTTAGCTTATAAATATCTAAAAGCTTAATGTTATTTTCTAAAATATTTAAAAGTCTTTTAAAATTTTTATAATCTACTAAAGCTATATCTAAATCTATCATAATATAACCAACACCCTTGGGCAACTTTTGTAAAAAGTCTGTTTCGCTTACCTCTTCTCCTTGGTCTCTACGAGCCCTAGGGTCAGATACTTCCTCATCATCAGTTTTCTTCTCGGTGATAGTTAAATTATTTAATTGAAAACCATTTTCAGGTATTACATAGCCTAGCTCTATAAATAGTTGTTCTTTTTCGTACTTAGTTGGTAGAATGCTATTTATTTTTTCTATTTCCGCAGGTGAAACTTTTTTATAAGCATTTACCAAGCTCTTATAGTTATTTAATTTAGTTAATTGTTCTAAATAAATTTCTTTTTGTGAAGATAAGTTTCCTTCAATTGCTTCCATAGCTTTAAAATATTTAGGTTTAATAATATAGAAATAAGTTAAGGTTAAAATAAATAAAACTATAATAATAATAATAAAATGAAAATATTTATTTAAAAAATTATTTATTTTACTTCTTTTTTTTATTTTTGCCTTTAATTTAGCCTCATCCATTGCATTTAAACTCATTCCCGAGGTAGTAGAGGATAATTTTTCCCCACTCAAAACCGAGGAAGGTTTAGCTTGGGCTGATTTCTTATTATTTTGTCCTAATTCTAAATCTGACATAAATTAATTATTTTTTAAATACTTCAGAAGAAATCTCTAAATCTAAACCAAAACTAACACTAGAGCTAGTTTCCTCCTCTTCTATTATCTCACCATCAGGACCCTCTGAAGTAATTGTTTTGCTTTGTGTTTGCAAACTAGCTGAGTTAACTGAAACATTGCGACTTAAATCACTGGAAAAATATCTTTGCGCCTGTCTTCCTACTAAAGGATAATCACTGGCTATTGAACTCAGTGAATATTTACCACTTAAATTTCCACTGAAGTTAGTGTATTTAACACCTTCTAAAGTATTATCTTCTAAGTAATTAAAAAATTCTGTCCAATAAATATGACTATCTAATAAATAGGCTACTCTAGCTAATTGTTTTTCAAAAACTAGAGCTTCATCAGCTGGCGCCTTAATTTCTCTTATTTCTTGACTTAAAGAAATTAAACTATTGCTATTATGATTGTAATTAAAGGAATTTTGATTATAATTTTGCCACCAAGATAGAGCCCAGTATACTTCTACTACTAAAAGAAAGCTTAAAAAAATGAAAATAAACAAAAAAGCTAAATTCTTATACCAATCAAAAAAAACACTAATCTGATCTTTAACTAAATTTATTTCTAAGATTTTATCTTGATTTAAAAAATCATCTCTATTGAAACCTTTATTCATTTCTTGAATTCTACTTTTTATAAAAATAGAATCATTTGAAGAGCTAGGCTTACTTTTTTTAACCTTATCACTCACTGATTTACTCGCCACTAATTCTTTAATTGGTTTAATTGTTTCTTTTTTTTCAAACCTAGACTGCTTTTCCTTCTCAAATTCAGAAATAATTTCTTCTATCTCTTCTTCTCTATTTACTTGTAATAATTCATCATTGGGTTTTATTTTAGACTTCTCTTCTTTAATATTTAGATTGCTTTCTTTTTTACTAACCTTACTCAACTCAAGCGGTTTTTTAACTTTATCTTTATTATCTTCTTTTTTAATTTTTTTAATTTTTTTAACTTCCCTTTGTTCAGTTTTCTTTTGTTTAGTTTCAATATTAGCTTTTAAAGCATTAGAGGAGCTACTACTTTTTTTTCTAAACTTTTTGACTTGAGAAAGTCCTTCAGCGCTACTTATGTCAGCTGGATTTAAAAAATCTGTCGCATCATTTAAGTCCGTTTTATTATTTTTCTTTTTGGAAGAAAATAAATTAAATTTCATGTTAACTATATTATTTAATTTCTCTCATAGCTAAACCCACAGCTACGGCTAACTGAGGTCCAAGTTGCCTTAAAACTGTTTTCATCTCGGGTGGATAATATACATGAGCCCAAGGATCTCCAATAATTACACGAGTCTTTAAAACCTCTTCTATATGTTCAGCAAAATTGAATAAAAGCGAACCCCCTCCAGATAAAATAATCTTATCTAAAGTTTCATTATAGTTAGTATTAAAGAAATCTATCATATACTCTAATTCACTAACTATTGGCCTAACCGCTTTAGCTACTACTGCCGGCATTCCCGCTTGGCCTGAAACACTTATATCATATTTCATTTGTTCAGCTTCAGAGAAATTTACACTCATTTTTTCCATTAAAGACTTAGTAACAGTTGTTCCCGAGATATCAATACTACGATTTAAAATAGGGATGCCCTTGTAGACAATAGATATGTCTGTACTATTAGCTCCTACTTCAGCCATAATAACTGAGCTTTTATCATTACCCATTATAGATCTAATCAAAGAAAATGTTTCCGTTTCTAAACTAGCTAAAGTTAATTTAGCTTTAGAAAAAATATCAATATATTTTTTCACTAATTTCTTAGGCGAACCAGTTAAAAAAACTTTAACATTATTCTTATTTTTACCTTCACTAAATTCTGGTAATATTTTCCAATCCAAAACCATTTCTTGAAGAGGTAGTGGTATAACTTTTTTAGCTTCTTCATGTATAGCTTCAGCTAAAGCTTTTTTATCTAAGTTATATAAATTTATTACTGAAGAAAAAACAGCAAAAGTCGGTAATGAAGCTGTGGCTCTGTTAGTCTTTATACCTACTTCATTTTTTATTTTAAGAACCGCACCTGCTATATCATCAACATTATCAACCGCGCCAAACTTAACCCCTAAATTGCCACTAAAACCATAATTGGATAAAAGAATTTTTTTATTTTTCTTTTTTAATTCCACCATTTTAATGGAAGAATCACCAATATCAATTCCTAAATAGGTCTCGTCTGAAGATGAAAAAAGGCCCATATTATTTATAATTAACTACTAAAGCAATTTAAAAAAATCTTTTTTAAAATTGAATTATCTTTTTTTATATTATATAATATTAACAGCTTATAAACAAGTCTTAATTATATTTATTTAACTTAATTTATTATATCATAATTACTTATAAATATGAATTTCTTTAAACGCTATCAAAAAATACTCTTAGTAGTCGGATTCTTGTTAGCCATAGTAGTTATTGGCTATTTTATTTGGATAACTTTCTTTTCATCTTTTAGCAACCCACTGCCCTCAGAGACTGCTACTAATACCTCAGGTCGCCTACCTGAAGCCGGACAAGGTAGTTTTGAACCTAGCGAACCCACTGAACCTGACGGTTTACCAGATGAACCTAGCACTGACACAGCTAAAGAGCTTACTATATATCCTGAACCCAGTTTAAGAGACGATGAACCTAGAAATATTGCGACAGGGGGTTTAACCAAAACTAATCAAGTTACAAATACTCAAATACTGGGGGCTTCTTTAGCTGCTAATGGTCGTGACCTGCAGTATTATGACTATCAAACAGGGAAATTTTATCGTTTAGATAAAAATGGAGAACCCCAAGCTTTAAGTGACAAGATTTTTTATCAAGTCCAAGATGTTACTTGGTCACCTCAAAGAAATACTGCTATTTTAGAATATCCCGACGGATCAAATATTATTTATGACTTTGACAAAGAAAAACAAGTTACTTTACCTGCTCATTGGGAAGATTTTGAATTCTCTAGCTCTGGAGAACAAGTGGTAGCTAAGAGTTTAGGGCTAGATCCAGATAATCGATATTTAATAATATCTAATACTGACGGATCAGAAGTAAGAGCCTTGGAATATATTGGCGAAAATGATGACAAGGTTATTCCTAAGTGGTCACCTAACAATCAAGTAGCGGCCATGTACACTCGCGGTTTAGATTTTGATAGACAAACTCTTTACTTTATAGGATTGAATGACGAAAATTATAAATCTACGGTTGTAGAAGGTCGTGGCTTAACAGCAAAATGGTCTGAAAAAGGCGATAAACTTCTCTATAGTGCCTATAATAGTACTAGTAATTTAATGCCTGAACTTTGGATAGTAAATGCTCAAGGTGAAAGTATTGGTCAAAATAGAAAAAAATTAAACCTACAAACTTGGGCAGATAAATGTACTTTTTCTGATGACAGATATGTTTATTGTGCAGTACCTAAAGAATTACCAGAGGGAGCGGGGTTATTTCCCGAACTTGCTCTAAGGACTTCAGATGATCTCTATAGAGTAGATACTTTAACTGGCCTTAAAAGTTTAGTAGCAGTTCCTGATGGAGAATATAATATGAGCGATATTATGCTTAGCTCTGATAGAAGTAACTTGTATTTTACTGATGAAAATAGACAGATTTATAATATACGACTTAAATAAAAATTATTTAATCTTATCTAAGATAAAGGGTTAATACTACCATTAGACGAACTACTAGAAAGATTTTTATTTTTTATATTATTTTTATCTTCTTGTTTATAGCCACCAAATCCCACCTTAGGTCTACTACTTAATTTTTTACTGTCTCCATCATTTATAGACAACCTCCCAGCTTTCTTATTATCCCTAAGCTCAGAAGCTTGTCTACCTAAAATAACATTTATCCTTTTTTGTCTGTCACTTAATTCATTTTTTATCTTAGGCGTTAAAGCTGACTTTATTTTCATTGCGGTTCCAGAGCCATATTTCTTTTTTATAGTTGAAAGTATTTGACTATTAGAACGAGTTTTACCGCCTATCATTTCTTCTTTAAAAAAAGACTCTAGTTCCTTTCTTTGAGAAGTATTTAAACTTGAATCTTTTATTTTTTTACTAAAACTACTATAACCTTGTTTTTCCCACTCATCAAACTCCCCCTCTATCATCTCTGGCTTATCTTCAGATTTAACTCTTTGAGTTGGATCGTTGTAGTCGCTTATACCCATATAATTTAAATTAAATTTTTAAACAAACTCTTTAAAAAAGAGTTTTTTATTTTTTTTGTAAAAAATAAAGGCTAAAGAAATAACTAGTAAAACTAAAGCTACTATAATACTTGTTATAATCGAAGGATACTTACTATTGAAGCCAGTTACTGAAGTATGTTTAAACCAAATACCAAAATAAGCCCAAATAAATACTAATAAGTACGGAATATTTTTATCTTTATATGATCGTAAAATACCAATAACAGCTCCAATAAAAAGAATAATAATCATCCAAGTTATTTCACTTATTCCAAAGCCATTCCAATTTAAATCAACTAACAGTGCTGTAATGTTAGCAATAGTAGCCACGCTTATCCATCCAAAATAAATACTAAAAGGTAAGCGAAAAAAGAATTGTTCTTTTCTAGATAATTTATCCTTATTAATTAAATCAGCGATTTTAATTAAACTTACTAAAATAATTATCATTAAAACAACTGATAAAATTAAGACACCATAATGCCACGCAAATATCCAAGCTACATTAGCTAAAGAGGAGATTATAAAAAATATTGCCACCTTATTAAATAAAACTATATTATCTGTAGATTTTTTAATTAAATAATAGACTATATAGGCTGCTAATAACAAGTAAATTAATCCCCAAATAGAGAAAGTTAAGCCCGCAGGAGCAAATAAATTAGGATAGGCATCTGACACCTCTCCTGTATTTTTACCAGCTATTGGTAAAGCATTGGCTAAATAATTGACTGTAATCATAGCTAAATAAACTATAAGGCTAAAGATTTTTAGCACTAATCTTTCACTTCTTTTCATAGATTTTTTTAAATGCACTAATTAACTTAATACAATTACTATATCATATCTCTTCAAAGCTAAAAACTAGCAATTAAAAAATATCGTTAGGCTTTTATTTTTTTCAGCAACTCCGGTAAAGCTAAACTCATAGCCTCCTCGCCTATTTTTACAACTTTTTCCCCTTCACTACTGGTAAAATATTTTTTCCAACTTGAACACTCTCTTAAAGATGGCTGTATAACAATATCACTTTTTCCTAAAATATTTTTAGTTAAGTAACACTGTATTATTTCGTTTGTCCTTAAGGCAACTTCAGTAACACTGGGTTCTTTCTTTTTAAATTTAATAGGTATTTCAAAATTATTTAAATTTACAGAAATAACAATATCAGCTCCCATTTGCTTGACTACATCATCAGGAACTGGGTTAGTAAGACCCCCGTCAACTAAAATATTATCTTGCCACGCGATCGGCTTAAAATATCCAGGAATAGCCATGCTAGAGCGAACAGCAAAAGCCAAAGATCCAGAATTAAAAATTACTGGTTCAGCTTTAATTAAGTCTGTAGCTACAACAGATAGAGGAACTTTTAAATCTTCAAAATTAGCATTATTTAACCAATTATTTAGCATCTTCTCTAGTTTTTTTCCTTTAATTAAACCTCCTGACCAAGAAGCGTCCAGAAAACTAAATATTTTTTCTTTTTTCTTTCCAAGTGTAAATTCTTTTAGAGCCTCGATGTCTTGATAAAGAGCAAAATGAGCACCAATCCAAGCGCCAACACTAGTGCCTGCAATATAATCAACTTTTATATTATTTTCTTGTAGGACCTTAATTACACCAATATGTGTTAGTCCTCGCACACCACCTGAACCCAAGGCTAAACCAATCTTTTTTTTATTTTTCATAAATTAAATAGTATTATTTACTTTGATGTTATTATAACAATAAAAATATTAGATTATCAATAGAGAATAATATTAGATAAATATAAAAAAGTAGACTCTTGTCTACTTTTTTAATATAATTTGTTCATTTTTCATTTAGTGTTCTGTTTCAATGTTATCTTTAAATAATCTTTCCTTAAGTTCGCTAGCAAAGACTTCATCATTCTTTCTCAACCACTCAATTAGCATGGCAGCGTGTTCTTTCTCTTCGTTAGCATTATGAATTAATACCTTTCTTAACTCTTCATTTTCACAAGCATCCGCTCTTTGATTATACAAATCAACTGCTTCTAATTCTTCTTTTAAAGAATCGATAGCTCTTTTTAAATCTAGAGTCTTAGAACTTAATTTACTTCTCTCTTCATGAATCATATATTTATAGGTTAATTATAAGCTAATTGTAGTATAACAAATTTTACTAGTCTGTAAAATTTATAAAAAAAATATTCTCTATCTAATTACTAGAATTTAAACCTTTTTTTATAAACATATACTCTTTTTTAAGTAAAGCAACATCATTTAAATCACTTTCAATAATTATCGGCAATTGCTTATATCTTAAAAATTTAATTATTTCTAATTGTTTACTTTTATATAAAGAAACGTGTTTTTTTATTTTATCATGACCACTGATATGATATTCCACTATTTTATCCGAGAATTTATCTTGGAATCTTTCAGCTAGAAGCATACTCTTGTCATTATCATAAACATGATTGAGATCTAAAGTTATTTTCAAGTTAAAATAATTAGAAACAGCTTCAAAATCTTTAATAGACTTAAAACTATTTTTATCACTATCCATATTTTCTATAGATAAAGGTAAATCAGAAAATTCTTCCAATAAATCCCAGTTATTTATTTGGTCCGGATGAATAACTACATTTTTAATTTCAAACTTCTTACAAATTTCTCTTATTTTTTCAAGTAGAATAAAATCCTTTTTATAATTGTTATAGAAGCTGGGGGCATGTAAAGAAATATATTTAAATTTTAAATAAAGATTAGCATCTAAATTATTTATTATAAAATTCATTATTTCTTCATTTACAGCATGTAGTTCTATAGCATTGAAAAAATATTTATTTAAATAACTATATTTATACCTATCAGTGTCATCAATAAATAATTTGTTAAAGACACCATCGCTAAAACCAATTAACATTTTAATTTATTATTAATTTAGAAAAAAGTAAATATTGATTTTTATTTTAAAGAGTGTTCAAATTATTCTTCATTAGAGGGTCGTAACCATTTAAAACTTCCCTGCCGTCACTATAACCGTCACCATCTGTGTCAATATTTAATGGATTAGTACCAAGTTCTTTCTCTCTCCAGTCTGGCAACAAGTCACCATCACTATCTGCTTCTCTTTGTGATCCTGAATAAGTAATCGCCTGCATAGCATTCCATTCTTTAGTTGTTTGCGGGATTTTGTTATAAATATTTCTAAAAATTTCAATACCTTTTTTTTCACTCTCTAGATTACGATTTTCTGCTTTTTGTCTAAGTCCATAAGCTAAAACATTTACAGCCGCTTTATCTTTTTCGTTAATACTTGTTTCGGGCAATCTTTTATATATTTTTATAAACTCTTCAGTAGCTTCATTTTCAGCTTTTGGACTTTTTTGGGAAGGAAAATGACCATTGGCTATTTTAACAACCTCATTCATTTCTATATCAGTTTCAGGAATTTTATCAAAAGCTTCTTTATATGATTTAAGAACAGCCGCTCTTTCACCTTCTCCTAATTTTTCAGTATTTTTATCAACGCCCCTAGCTACAAAATTATCAAGTTTCTTTTGAAAAGGATGGGAAATGGCTCGAGGATCTTCTAGTGGTAAACAAAGAGGTAAAGTTGGAAAATAATAACAAACCGAACCTTTGTTAGGTTTAGTTACAAAACTTGAAGCATCTTCTCCCACTGTACTTTCTCCCGGTTGAACACAACGATAGGATAATTTACTAGATACATACCGACCAACATTGCCAGCATCTCTCCAACTATTAGTCGTTTCTTTCTTATACTCAACTACTTTTACAGTCTCGGGGTAAAACTTTTGACAGTAACTTAACTTATTTTCCCTAGCCCCTGAAACACCATCGCTATCACTTTTCCAAGCCTCATCTTGTCTATCCCAATACTGATTAACTTTACCAAACCAAAACATTACTCTTGGTATTTGCCTATCTTCTTCTGCTACAGGAACATTTTCTGGTAATTTCTCCCTATCAAATCTAGCATATACAATATTTTTTCCTTCACTTATAACCACATCAAAAAAATTATCAAAAGCCGAAGACTGACAACTAGCATTATCGCAGGTATCAGACCAACCATTAAAATTAGAACCTTCTCTAACGACTGCTTCTAATCTTAGTACCGTGCCTTTATCAAAACTAACTGTACAGCTATCGCCACAAGATAAAACTTGATTACCGTTTAAGTAAGCTTTAACATCGCCTGCTCCATTACCTCTGCGAAAAACCAAAAAATTACTATCTGTGTCTTCTGCTGTGCTACTAGATCTTGCTACATCAAGGGTCCAAGCCTTAACTAATCCTGGTAATAAAAAAATTAACATTAAAAGTAATAAACTTAAGCTTAAATTTTTAAAATTTAACATGTGTTTAAATTAATTTATATATTTAGATTATAAAATGATATAGTAAAAATAGTAATTTAAAACTTGAAAAGAATAATTTCACCTGGTAAAAGAGTTCTCAGGGGAGGGCCCCATGTTCCTGTACCCGCGCTAGTATAGACCAACATATTTTCATAATTTTCTAGACCATAGGCATATTTACCATAAATCCAATTAGTTACTAGAGAAAAGGGGAATATTTGCCCTCTATGGGAGTGACCTGATAGCATTAAATCTGCCTCTAAAGCTAAAGCCTCAGCGTGATCAACTGGCACATGATTAACCACAATTCTATAATTATCTTTATTTACCTGCAAATTATCTATTACTCTTCTGATGTTACTATCCCCATGACTTACATAATTAAAACCTATAATCTCTACGTCATCTATAATTATTGCCTCATCACTTAGAGTAAATATTCCAGCAGATTCTGTAGTAGTCAAAATTTCTTTTTCTAAAATATAAACATCATGATTGCCAGGTACAAATATCACGGGCGCTAAAAATGATTTTAGAGCAGGTATAAACTCTTCAAGTTGCATGTCACTACCATCAAAAAGATCTCCGCTAATAATAATGTAATCGGCTTTTAGCTTGTTAACCTGCTTAGCAATTCTTTCTAAATAAAACGGTCTATAAATCGCACCTAAATGTATATCGGATAAATGAACGAAACTAGTTTCTTCTCCTATTGAACTGATTTTATCACTGTCTAAGTTAATAGTTTTTACTCTAGGAAAAAAAGCATTATAAGTTCCTAATAAAAAAAATACTACTACTATGACTATAAAGCTTTGAGCAACTTTTTTAGTGTTAGGAAAAATACATTTTGCTTTTAAACAAGCGATTTTAGTTACTAAGATTGAACGAATAAAAAATAAAAAACCAAATAACATTAACTGCGTTAAAAGACCAAATAAAACTGCAAATATAGTATAAACCATAGCTAAAAAAGAACTTTCAACTATATGAAGTAAAGCAAAAGAAGCTACAAAAATGAAGCTAATTAGAGCTAGACCGATAAGAATATAATATTTTTTTATTTTCAATTGAGGCCAAGCTTTTAATATTAATTGCCAAGCAAAATAATGACCTGCTACAGTTAGAATTATAAATATCATATAAGCTGTTATTCTCATGTATTAATTTTATTTAATAATGTACATATCTTAACATATTTATTTAATTATTAAAAAAATACCTTCTATTCTCTGTTAAATTGTTTGAGACTATACTTTAACTTAATAAAAAATATTTAAGTGGTATTTTAATAACGCCATTTTTAAATTGTAATTCATTTATTTTATAACATATCAATATGCCAATCTTAGAATTTATTTTTTTCATTGTAGTTATTGGTTCAGAAAAGTCTTTATCACCTCTTCCAATTTCAATTACTACGTCTTTTTCATTTTTTAATCTCAAAACTATATCAGCCCCATTGTCAGAGTAATCATATTCTAATGATCCAATATTTTTCGAAACAAATTCTCTATACAAATATGAACCAACAATATCTTCAATCATTTTGCCTTGTCGGGTATAATAAATATTTATTTTTCCCGTAACATCTAAAAGTGCCGCTCTGTATAGAGGACTCATAAATAAATATTTAGAAAAACTCGTAGTTTTGGAAATATTTGAACCTAGTCTAGAAAGTTTAATTAAAACTTCAGACTTCTCTAATACGTCCATCATATTAGCTAAAGTTACATGGTTTACGTTAAGTGCTTGGGCTAATTTTCCTTGTGAAATGGCATCTGAGATATCAGCTAATATGTAGAGTAATCTTTTAATTGATTTCAGAGTTTTGATATCAAAAGCTCCTAAATCAACAACATCCTTATTAATAATAGCATCTAGTTGATTATTAACATTATCAAAAACTTTTGTTTGTTCCTTATTAACAGCAAAAGGAAATGTTCCTGTGCTTATATAATTCTCTATTTCTAAACTATCTACAACAGACCAATATTTATTTATATCTTGTTTTAATGAACTCAATTTATCAAATATTTCCTGAGAATCATTTGAATTAAATATAGCCTCTTTTATTTTATTTTTTAATTTTGGTAAGGGATATTTATTATTCTTAATCAGCTGATATTCACAAAAATTCATTGGAAATAGTTTTTCTATTTTTGACCTTCTAACAATGTCAGCATTATTTTTTGCTTGTAAGGAAACAGCTGAAGATCCTGTTACAATAACCATTACTTTATCCGTAACATCAAAAATATTTGTTTTTATTATATTACCCCAATTAGAATCGGCTTGAACCTCGTCTATGAGTAAAACTATTTTTTCACTCAAATTCTCAAATCTCTCTCCTAAAAAAGACTGATAAGCCTCAAGTACCTCCAAAAAACTTATACCAAGTGTATTCACGGCCTTATCTAAGGGAATATATAGGAGACGGCGATTATCAAAATTTGCCTTACTTAGCTTCGTATAAGTTTGAGCTAATATTGTAGTCTTACCCACGCCTCTAAGTCCGGGCATAATTATCCACCTCTCATTTTCAATATCTTTTAAAAAATCTTTTATACACTTTTCAATTAGAGTAAAAATATTTCTTGTTGGATATATAAAACCACTATTATTTTTTGTATAATTTCCTAGAATAAATTTAGCATTATATATTTGATTTTGAATAAAATCTAATGATTTTTCATCCATATAGTTAAGTTTTATTTTTATATTAACTACTATATCATAGTTTATAAATAAACGCAATATTATGTCATTTCAATATAGTAGTTATAGAAGTAACTAAAATAATAAGCTATATCAACAAAGTGATTAGATGGTTAAATTTCCAATGTCAGTTATATCAACTTCCCTAACAATTTTCTTTTTATACTTAAGTAAACTCCTTAAAGGAATTACTGGAACAACTTTGTTATTTACCTTTTTTTTAACAGAGTCTAATAAGTTTATACTATCTTTTTGCCACTTGTTAAGTGATTTATTAAATAAATACCGATCGTAAATTCCACTAATATCAATTTTTTGTCCTTTATAGTCTATGGCCATTAATAATAAGTTAAATTCTTTATCTTTGTAGTTGGCTGGACCAAAAATAACATATTTTTGCGTTTTATTAAATATAAGGTCTATATATTTATTCTCAATATCTATATCTATATCTGCGAGTGGTCGTTTTGAACCATAAATTTTAGCGGCCAATCCCCCTATAATTTGAAATCTTAATTTATGCTTTCTTTAAATATTTATTATCCAATCAAAAGCTTCTATGGTATTTATATTCATATTAAAAAGATGAAGTGTAAACTCCTAATATTTTTTTATTAATACTATCACAAAATTCTTTATTAAACTTCTTATCTTCACTAAGACTCTGAAAATATTCCCCTAAATTTTGTAAGCCATTTATAATATAAACTCCGCTACGACCTTTAATACTAATATTACCCTTAACAAATAATATTACTTTCCTGGCTTTTATATCTTTAAAGCCACTAGTAAATAAATAATGGTCTAAAGACTTACAATGATTGACTAATTTAAGACGGGGGTCACAATTACCGTATAGTTGAGTTCTCATATGAGAATAACCCTCTCCTTTAATTCTTATGGCTACTTTTTCTTCAAAAATATAAGAACAAGAACTATTTTTAACTTCTAAAGCTATTATTCCTTGAGGCCCAACTATTAAAAAATCTATATCAAATATACGACCTGGAATTTTAAAATTCTTATAAATCTTATACCTATCATCTAAACTTTTAATCAACTCTAAATAAACTAACCTCTCCCCCTTATCACCCTCTCTTGATATACCAATCTCTCTGTTAATATTAATAAGATAATTATCTATTTTTCTATTAGCCCAAACAATAAAAAATCCTAAAAAAATTCCGAGAATAACAAA
>Ga0307990_1002021_pt1 | contig 16563 bp, 15 predicted proteins | sample EllFjometagen129_FD_203168 | JGI IMG/M metagenome (GOLD analysis project Ga0307990, IMG submission 203168) | Marine microbial communities from Ellis Fjord, Antarctic Ocean - #129 | ecosystem: Environmental > Aquatic > Marine > Unclassified | place: Southern Ocean | collected 2014-10-08
GCCGCTTCACGCAACAACAAGGGATACGACTTCTGCCAGATCGACTGCAGCATGTGCCCCTGCTAAAGCTACAGCCGGTTTTGTATTCATACATCCCGACCATAACGGTCGCCCGCGAGGCCATGCAAAGGGACGGGGTGAGAGGTTAAGCGGTTCTACAATGTTTCGGAAGTTCTCTGACGTACTCCGAAGTTCCTCTCTTGTCCTCCATAGCCTTGGCGACGGAGGAAGCGTAGCGGGTGGTAAAAAAACTGATCCGCACAAGGACGGAGGTCAGAGATCAGAGGTCAGAAATCAGAAATCAGAAATCAGAGATCAGAGATCAGAGGTCAGAGGCGTGACATCCTGATATAGGTTGTCACTTTGGAAAGGGAAACATCCAAAGTGAGTACGGCAATACGATACAGTGAGGCATTTAAAAAGCAGGTAGTTGACGAAATAGCCCGGGGTAAGTTTTCATCAGTGCACCGTGCGCAGACCGCCTACTGCATCAAGGGCAGCGAAACGGTAGCCAAATGGGTCAGAAAATATGGCAGAGAGGACTTGCGGCCTAAACGCATACGGATTGAAACCATGGAAGAAATCGACCAACTCAAAGAATCCCGTAAGCGGGTCAAGCAACTCGAAGCGGCTTTGGCCGACGCACACATTGACCAATGCCTGGAACACGCCTTTCTGGAAATCGCCTGCGAGCGGATGGAAGTCGACCTGAATGACTTTAAAAAAAAGAACGGACTGACGCTGTCGGACGTACGCAGGAAACAGGGGCGGAGATGAAACTGAAAATCAGCATAACAAAACTCTGCATAAAAACCGGCATGAGCCGCCAGAACTACTATAAGGGGCAGAGCAAACGCGTGCGCGAAGAGGTGGATGCCGATCTGATCGAAGAACTGGTCAGGACCGAACGCGCGGTACAGCCACGTTTAGGTGGGAAAAAGATGCACTGGTTACTTACGCCCAAGCTTAAGGAAGCTGATGTGTGGATCGGGCGCGACCGTTTTTTTGAGGTGCTCGATAAGCGAGGTCTTTTACTTGATCCTTTACCCAAAGCACCCAGAACAACCAACAGCCGCCACAGCTTGCCGGTGTTCAGAAACCTGTTGGCTGATATGGAATTAACCGCCCCCAATCAAGCCTGGGTTAGCGATATCACCTATATCCGCACCGACGAAGGGTTCCTGTATTTGAGCCTGATCACCGATGCTTGGTCGCGCAAGATTGTTGGATACCATGGAGGTGATACCCTGGAAACGGAAGGCTGTATGAAGGCTCTCGACAAGGCCGTGAAGGATCTAGGAAATGATCAGTTTCCAGTGCACCACTCTGACCGAGGCAGTCAGTACTGCTCGCATCTGAATACGGGGAAGTTGCGCGAATACGGGCTGGGAATTAGCATGACTGAAGAGATGCATTGTTACGAAAACGCCAAGGCGGAACGGGTTAATGGCATCCTAAAACAGGAGTATTTTCTTGGAGGATGTTTTCGAACAAAACAACAGGCAATCACGGCCATTAATCAGGCAGTGATGCTTTACAACACTCGTCGTCCGCATTTGAAATTGAAATACAAAACCCCGGAAGAGGTGCACGCAAAACTTAAAAATGCGGCGTAAAAAAATTTCTCCCCCTCCTCCGGAGGAGGGGGAGAGTTGCCCCGTCCTTCGGGACGGAGCAACTACCGGAGAACGGCTTCTTTCGGAACCTAAACAGAAGAAGAAAATGGAACTGAAAAGTGACAACTTTTAATCAGGACGTGACAAGGACGGAAGTCAGACGACGGAGGTCGGCAGTCAGAGAACGGACGACCCGCCTTGCAATTCTTTTCCGTGATCAACCCTGCCCCGTACCGAAGGGCAGGTCACAGCAAAAGCTCTACGATATACGCGAAGAGGACGGAGGTTGGAAGTCTGAGGACGGGAGACGGAGAACGGAAGACTGAGGACGGAAGTCTGAGAACGGAAGACTGAGGTCAGAAGACTGAGGACGGGAGACGGAGAACGGAAGACTGAGAACGGAAGACTGAGGACGGAAGACTGAGAACGGAAGACTGAGGACGGAAGACTGAGAACGGAAGACTGAGGACGGAAGACTGAGAACGGAAGACTGAGGACGGGAGACGGAGGTCAGAAGACTGAGGTCGGAAGATGGAGAAAAATCTCTCGGCTGGATCACTCTGCGTGTGTGCGGCGGGCTCGGAGAGCCAGCCCTACCTCAAAACTTTGCCCAAAAAGGCGGGGCAAACTCTCCGGGTGAGCCGTTTCCCAAGGGTTGAAAACAAACAGCACATCCTCATGGGGGAGATATCCGAACAGTTTCAAGCGCGCCCAGCGTGTTCCGCCATAGCTTTAGCGATGGCGAAAGGTCCCGATTCGCCTTTTAAAAACTGCCGGTATCAGGTCACAAAAACCGTCATGCTATGACTCGGGGAGCGGGGTGGAAGTTTTGTAGACGGTCGCGTTGTAGATGGCGATCTGTTCGCCCGTGCTGTTGGTTACTTTCACGCGGTAGTGCCCCAGTTTGCGACTGGCGGAAACTTCCTTGGCTTTCGCGGTGAGCGTGTCGCCGAGTTGTGTGGCATGAAAGACCCCGATGTTGCCATTGGTGAGCAACGCGACATTTCCATAGGAGTTGGAAGCCGCCGCCAGCGCGATATCCGCCAGCGCGAAGATGGATCCGCCATGACAAACCCCGGCGGCATTCAGATGCTCTGTACAGATTTTCATCTCAGCCAAAGCCCGGCCTTCGCTCACTTCAATCAGCTTAACACCCAGCAGTTTGCCCAGTTGATCATTTTTACGAATTAGCTCTTTGATTTTTTCGGCACTCATAGCAAAACCTCCGGTTTTGTAAATTCTAATTTCTAAACTCTAAATCCTAAACAATTTTTAAAATCCCAACCCTTAAATCCTAAACACTTTAGAATTTAAAACTCCCCATTTGGATTTGTTTCGGATTTGGAAATTAGGATTTCCTCGGTTACGCGGCTTCGCCGCGACCGAGGTGAAAGGCAGCTTCGTTCACTTCATGCAAACGTTCCGGAAGGAGTTGACGAATGGCATCCATCCATTGATCCACGGAAAAACCCATGTGCTTGCTCAGCGCGCCGAGCAACGCAACGTTGAGTGTGCGCTTGTTGGTGAGTTGATCAACCGGAAAGTCGGACGGCGTCACTAGTATCCCCCCCTCTTTAAGCTGATGTTCGTTGACGGGGATCTGGTCTTCCATGAGGACAACAAGATAATCAGCCTCACCGGTGGGGATCATCGGACTGAGCACTTTGTCGCCATAACGAATATCAGAAGTAATCGCTCCGCCGCGCTGGCTCATGCCATGCACTTCGGCTTTTTTCACATCAAAGCCGTGATCAAACACCACGCGGCCCAGAATATCGGTACAGGTCAGGATTCCCTGTCCGCCCAAACCTGCAAATTTCACATTGATTGTTTTTTTCATAATTAAATTCCTGTTGCGTATTGCATATTTCGTACTGCGTATTACGTATTGCGTATTGCGTATTACGTATTATGAGGTCGCCATTTCTGAAAAGAATCAAATAAATACGTAATACGAAGTACGCAGTATTTCTCCTCTAACGAACCGTTTCGCCGCGGTTGAGTTTGGCATCACGAGCCAGCGCGAGAATGCACGGACGGCGGGAGATAATCACATTCAGATCATTGGACGCCAGCGCATCACGGACCGCCTTTTCAAAGGCTTCCGCCTCTTTGGACGGGTCCAGGATGACAATGTTTTCGATGCCCATGGCCTGAATGGTGCCTTCCATCGACATCGAATGCCCTGAGTCTGAGTGGTCGAGCAGACGGCCGGTGCCGGGATGCTCCTGCAGGCCGGTCATGGCGGTAGTGGAGTTGTCGAGAATCACGACCAGATGCCCGGTCGGCGGGCGATTATAGACCATCTCGGCAATGCCGGTCAGGCCACTGTGCATGAAGGTTCCGTCCCCGATCACGCTAACCACCTTACGCGCCTGTTCTTCAGGAAGCACATGGCGCATGCCGAGGCCAATCCCGATAGAAGCACCCATGCAGACGCAGGTATCCATGGTTTCCAGAGGCGGCAACACGCTAAGCGTATAGCAACCGATATCGCCGGTTATGGTACATCCGAGTTTTTTCAAAATTTTAAAACTAAATCCGTGCGGACAACCCTGGCACAGCTGCGGCGGCTTACCCGGTGGCGGCGCGGTTTCTTCGGAGTCGTCACCGGCCAGAAGCCGTTTTATGCGCGACACATCCAGCTCGCCAAAGCGATAGCGCTCCATTCGCGGACGGACTTTTCCGCCGGCGGCCTGCACTTCGGTTTGGATGAAGGGATCGCCTTCTTCCACCACGACGCAGTCATCGACGGAGGCAATAAAGTCGAGTAGCGCTTTCATCGGCAGCGGGTACGTCATGCCGATTTTAAAGATTTTGGCGTCTGGCGCGGCTTCCTGCGCATGCAGCGCGGCCACCCCGTTCACAATGATCCCAAGAGATGTGCCGTCACCGAGAATCCGGTTCGGGCCCGCCTCATTATTCCAAGCTTCAAGATCCGCCAGTTTCTGACGCAGCGCTTTGTGCGCGGGACGGGCGTAGCCGGGAATCATCACGCGCTGTTTGATGTCGCGCTTGTAGTCGGCCTGGGGACCTTTGACGGCTTCGCCGGGAACAACGATGGTCTTGGAATGGCAGAGACGCGTGCAAAGGCGAAGGATGACCGGCTGATTCCATTTTTCAGAGAGCTCAAAAGCCAGTTTAGTCATGTCGTAGGCTTCCTGCGAATCGGCGGGCTCCAGCATCGGCACTCCGGCGGCGCGGGCATAGTTGCGGCTGTCCTGCTCGTTCTGAGAGGAGGCCATACCCGGATCATCTGCCACGGCCATCACCATGCCGCCGGTGACACCGGTATAGGCCACGGTGAAAAACGGATCGGCCGCCACATTAAGACCCACATGCTTCATTGTGCACAGGGTGCGGGCTCCGGCGAACGCCACACCGATGGCAACTTCCGTAGCAACCTTCTCATTCGGTGACCATTGGCAGGCCACACCATATTTGGAGGCATTTTCTAAAATTTCGGTCGACGGGGTTCCGGGATAGCCCACGCCCAGCGCGACTCCCGCATGCAGTGCACCCAGCGCGACAGCTTCGTTTCCACTCAACAATATCCGTTCTTTACTCATAAATTATTCTCCGTTCCTGCTGCGTAAAACATTTAATTATGCCTGAAGAGTTAATGATTCCACAATCCATTCCGGGATGCGAATAGGTTTACCGTCCGGATCGGTCAGGGCATGGACCGTCCAGCCCTCCGCCACGGCGGAGCCATCGTCGGCCTGCGTCACGATCGACTCAAACCGAACCCGCGCCCGTCCCTCTTTGGTGCAGACGGTTTCAATATTCAGCAGGTCATCGTATCCCGCCCGGCCTTTAAACTTTAAATGTGATTCGATAATCGGTGCCATTACACCGCGCGCCTCCCATTCAGTATACGGCGTGCCTGCGGCCCGCATCAATTCCGAACGCCCGACCTCCATCCATTCCAACAGACGGGAGTTGTAATACGTTCCCATACGGTCGGACTCGCTATAGCGGATGCGCAATTGATGACAGTGTTTAATCATGAAGTTGCGAACTCTACGCACCCCACCCTGCCGATTCAAGCAAACACAGAAATCGGAAATCCAACCGCCGGAAAGCGAACCGATAAATAATTTCTGAAGGCCGAAGCGCAGCGCAGATAATTTCCCGACGAATCATTTTTTGACCGCAAAGACGCAAAGGAAGAAGAAAATGATTAAAAGAACAGGCGTTATTCAATGACTCGCTACGCTTTCAAAACGTTCATTCGCAGTGAAAGCTCTGATCCGCCCTTGCGGCAGGCGGTCGATTTCCATATTCTGATTAATCTCAAATGATTTCAAAAAGGATTTCACTATGCGCGATTTATGGAATGATCGGGAAAACCTGATCCACCCCGCATCAACTGCGGACTATATGGCTGAAAAACAGCTCCGTATACTGCAGCTGCAGCGCCTGCGGGCCGTTACGCAACATGCCTACGACAACCAAACCCTTTTCCGCGAACGGATGGATGCAAGAGGACTGAAACCCGACGACATCAAAACGCTGAAAGATATCAATTTACTACCCTTTACCCAGAAAACCGACCTGCGCGACACCTATCCGTATGGTCTGTTCTGCGTTCCGATGAATGAAATTGTCCGCCTGCACGCCTCCTCGGGAACGACCGGCAAGCCGATTGTGGTGGCCTACACCGAAGAAGATATTGAAGTGTGGAAAGAAGTGATGGTGCGCACCTTCGCCTGCGCGGGACTACACAGCGGGGACATTATTCAAAACGCCTACGGCTATGGCCTGTTCACGGGCGGCCTCGGCGCGCACTATGGCGCGGAAGCGCTCGGCGCAACCGTCATTCCCATCTCGGGCGGAAATTCTGAACGCCAGATTATGGTCATGCGCGACTTCGGCTCTACAGCCATCTGCTCCACTCCCAGCTATTTCCTGCACTTGATCGAATACGCGGAGGAGCTAGGCATTGAATGGGACAAAATCCCGTTGCGCACCGGCATCTTTGGTGCCGAACCGTGGTCCGATGAAATGCGTGAATATATTGAAGGCAAGACCGGCATCAAAGCATACGACATTTACGGCCTGTCCGAAATTATTGGTCCCGGCGTCGCCGCCGCCTGTTCGGAACAGCGGGGACTGCACATCTTTGAAGACCACTTCCTGTTCGAAATTGTCGATCCCATCACCGACAAACCGATGCCCGACGGCGAAGAAGGCGAACTGATCATCACCACGCTCAGCAAAAAAGCGATGCCGGTGATGCGCTACCGCACGCACGACATCACCAGCGTCATCACCGAAAAATGCTCCTGCGGCCGCACGATCCGCCGCATCAACCGCATTGCCCGGCGCTCGGACGACATGTTCATTATTCGCGGCGTCAACATCTTCCCGTCGCAGGTGGAAGCCGCCCTGCTCAAACTGGAAGGCACCCTGCCGCACTACCAGATCGTTCTCACCAATCAGGACGGCATGGATCAGATGGAAGTGCAGGTGGAAGTCACCGCCGAAATCTTCAGCGATACCGTTCGCGGACTTGAAGAATTGAAGAAAAAAATACTCGAAGCCATCACCCAGATTCTGGGCATTCGTGTCAAACTGACGCTGGTTGAACCGAATACCATCGCCCGTTCACAAGGGAAAGCCAAACGAGTCATCGACAATCGGAACAAATAACGTAGTACGTACTGCGTATTTCGTATTGCTCATGGAACAATACGCAGTACGAAATACGCAATATGCAGAAGGAAAAATAATGAAACTGAACCAACTGTCTGTTTTTCTCGAAAACAAACCCGGTCGCCTGCGCGAGGCATGCGACATTCTGGCTAAAAACAACATCAACCTGATTACCCTGTCACTGGCCGACACCGAACAATTCGGCATTTTACGCCTGATTGTCGATAATTCTGAAAAAGCGAAGTCGGCACTCGATAAAAACGGCTTCGTGGCAAAAATCACCGAGGTGATTGCCGTGGAAGTTAAAGATGAGCCGGGCGGTCTGAATGACATACTGAAGGTTGAAGAAGATGCCGGCATCAGCGTGGAATATATGTATGCCTTCACCATTAAAAGCGGCGAGAACGCGGTTCTGCTTTTCCGTTTTGACGACATGGATGAAGCCGTCAGCGCTCTACAACAAGCCGGATTTAACGTGCTTTCATCCAAAGAAATTTACCAGCGAGCTACCAACTAATGAATGCAAAACTTCCCGAAAACATCATCCGGGACAAGGCGGAATGCCTGTCCCGGGACGAACTAACCTGTCTGCAGACCGAACGGTTGCATGACACGATTGCACGAGTACAGAATGTGCCATATTACAAAGAGGCCTTTGCCAAAGCCGGGACCTCTGCGGAATCCATCAAAACACTGGACGACCTGCGTCGCCTGCCCTTCACCACGAAAGCCGACCTGCGCGGACAGTATCCGCTCGGCATGCTGGCCATCGACCGCGCCGATGTACTGCGCTTCCACGGATCGTCCGGAACCACCGGCAAACCGACGATGGTGGCTTACACCCGCAACGACTTGGTTATGTGGTCGGATCTCTGCGCCCGCTTTCTGACCGCCGGAGGCTTGCGCCCGGAACACACCGTACAGATTGCATTCGGCTACGGCCTGTTCACCGGGGGCTTCGGCCTGCACTACGGCGTGGAACGCGTCGGGGCCTCTGTCATCCCAGCCGCAGCAGGCAACACCCCCAAACAGGTAATGCTGATGATGGATATGCAGACCGATGCGCTGGTTTGCACGCCAAGTTACGCCCTCAACATTTCCGAATTCATCCTTTCCAACGATATCCCGCGCGACGCACTGAACCTGAAGTATGCTTACTTCGGCGGCGAACCGTGGACTCAGGATATGTCTGACCGCATTGAATCTGAGCTGGGGATCGCCTGTTTCAACAACTACGGCCTCAGCGAAGTGCTCGGACCGGGCATCAGCGGCGAATGTATCGCCAAAAACGGTATGCATATTTCCGAGGACTACTTCATCGCTGAATGCATCAATCCCAAAACACTGGAACCGGTCGCTCCCGGCGAAGAAGGCGAACTGGTCTTCACCTCGCTATGCCGCGAGGCGATGCCGATTATCCGCTACCGCACCCGGGATATCGCCTCGCTCAATCCCGAACCGTGCAAATGCGGACGAACAACTATCCGCATGAGCCGCATCACCGGACGCAGCGACGACATGCTGATCATCAAGGGTGTCAACGTCTACCCGTCCCAGATTGAGCAGGCGCTGCTGCGTGTCGAAGGAACCGCTCCGCATTATCAGATTGAAATCGACCGGCCCAATCAAACCGATGTGGCCACCGTACAAGTGGAAATGACTGAAACCGCCTTCAGCTCCAGCATGAAAGAGATGCAGGAACTCAAGGAAAAGATCAGCCGCGCGGTACAGGGCATCACCGGCCTGCGGATGAATATTGAACTGGTCTCACCCAACACGCTGGAACGTTTCACAGGCAAAGCCAAACGCGTGAAAGACCTGCGCCGTGAAAAAGGACTGATCTAAACAGGCTGAACCTGCCCCCAACTATTTCGTTTCCCTTTCAAAAGCACTTTCTGCCCGCTGTACTACAGCGTTGCAGGCGAGTCGGAATGCCTCAGGGCGGGGTAATGGGTGGGGGTTTAAGCATTTTCCCCTGATTGCAGGACTGGAATGACGGCGGTACGATGCGTTCCCGCCATGCGTCCGCAACGACTGTTTTCAACTGAAAATGGACGCCAGTGAACGCGAATCACAACGTGCGGCTGATGCGCTTGTTCATCCGCTCAGGAGCCTTTTATCACCTGCGCCACCGCGTCCAGAAGCTTTTTTATGCCAAAGGGTTTGCGGAGAAAAGCATATCCTTTTTCCACGATGCGCCCCTCCGAGGAGGAATCCTCTGCGGAACTAATAAATAGCACGGCAAGCTCACCGTTTTGGCTCAGCAACTCTTCGGCCAGTTCAACGCCGCTCCCGCCGGGCAGTTCCACATCGATAAACAGCAGATCGAACGAACCGTTTTGCGCGGCAAACAGTTTTTTGGATTCGTCAATACTCTCGGCGAATGACACGGCATAGCCAACCCCCTTGAGAATTTCAGACGTCAGGTCACGAACTGCCAGATCCGCCTCCGCCAGCAGAATACATTTTCCGGGCAACGCCGCGTCCTGCGCAACAGAACTATTTGGAGCTGACGCATCAATCACTGGCAGAAAAACCTGAAAAACGGAACCCTGCCCCGGTTTGCTGGAAACCGAAACCCAGCCACCATGTTCTTCAACAATTCCATAGACGACGGATAATCCCAGTCCGGTTCCCTCTCCGAGCGGCTTGGTGGTGTAGAATGGATCAAACAAATGAGCCAACTGGTTCTCATTCATCCCGCATCCGGTGTCTGACACCGAAAAGAATACGAATTTTCCAGCCTTGAAATCAGGAATGCCGGACCGATCTTCTTCCATAAACTCACGATTTCCGGTACAAAGGGTGACGGTTCCGCCGTCCGGCATGGCATCGCGGGCATTAACCATCAAATTCATAGCGATCTGCATAATCTGGGACGTATCGGCATTCGCCAGCTCCAACCGGTCTGCCGGCTCAAATTGCAACCGGATCTTTTCATTCAGCGCCCGCTTCAGTATTTGTTGACCGACGAACAGCACCGCATTGAGGTCGAGCGGGTTGAATTGAGTCGGCACCTTCCGACTGAAGGTCATCAACTGCCGGGTCAACTCGGCCGCATGCTGCGCCGCCTTCTGGATTTCAGACACATTCTGCCGCTGAGCCGCAGAACTGTCATTTTCTAAAAGAATCAGTTCAGAAAACCCGAGGACCGATTGCAGTGCATTGTTGAATTCATGCCCGATCCCGCCGGCCATTCGTCCGACGGATTCCATTTTCTGCATCTGTCGCAGCTGTTTGTCGCGGGCCAGCTCGGCTGTGATATCCGCCTTGATGGCCACATAGTTGATGATTCGTCCGCTGGAGTCGATCACCGGCGAAATGGTCGCCTTTTCGGTATAGAACTCCCCGTTTTTACGCCGGTTAACGAAGCGACCTTTCCAGATTTCGCCAGCTGCGAGGGTTTTCCAAAGGTTGGAATAAAAAGCGGCATTCTGCTGACCGCTCTTCAGGATGCGCGGATTTTGGCCCACTGCCTCGTCGTGGGAATAACCCGTCATGCGCTCGAATGCCGGATTGATATACTCGATTGTTCCCTCGACATCGGTTGTCACAATGGCCTCGGACGCCTGCTCGATGCCCGCCAGCAACCGTTCTTTTTCCGCCTCGACCCGCTTGCGGGCAGAGATGTCATGGAAGACACAATAGGTTTGGCGAAAGCTGCCATCGGGCAAATAGCCTATGCACCCTTCAAAGGAGATGTCCAAATAGTGGCCATCCTTGTGCCGTATCTTGAATTGCACGTCATGCACCGATCCGCACCGCTTAAACTCGGGAAAGTTTTTCTCGAAATCCGGTTTCCAGTCTGGATGAAGAAAATCGGCGTAGCGTTTACCAATCACCTCGTCCCGTGCATAGCCCAGCATTTTGAGCCAGGTGGGATTCACATCCAGGAAAAAACCGTTTTCGTCCAACGATTGATAGGATAAGGGGGCATTATCGTATAGCGCTCGGAATTTTTCCTCACTTTCACGGAGTGCCTGATTGGACAGACTCCGCTGATGGATGAGAGATTGGATCCTCCACGCGCCGAAAACGATCCCGCACAGGCCCAACAAGAAGATAAAGATGTAACCTTTTGCGACAGAAAATACCTGATTATGCATAATCAAGCGCAGCGGCTCCATCGGCACCGACACACTGATCCCTCCACGCAGGTCACCCTCCTTATAGCCCTGGGATGCATGACACCTGAGGCATCCTTTCTCGGCGATCATCGGTCGCATCAGCCGCAGGTATTCCTCGCCCTCAATGCTCGCGATTTCGATCACACGGGTCCTGCCGCGCTCAAACGCCCGCAACGCTTCGGCCTCCCATGCGTCGGGCGCGTTTTCGGGGCGAATCGGATTCAGACTGGTGATATGGGCCTGGTGCCCGTATTGCTCCTTTCCTAGCTCATGCACCTGGCGTGTCATATAGGCAGGATTCATCAGGGTTAGATTCATCCCGTCTGTTGTTGTGATATCGCGGGTTTTGATGTGGGAAAGGTAGGGGTTGGGCGGCGTTCTTTCGGTTGGAGGAACATACACCCCCCCATGGATAGCGGACCAGCGACGGTAGACCAGATCCTGTTCAAATGAATCCTGTGCCTGGGTGCGCGCCGACATCACCATGTTTCCGGATATCTCCGTATGGTGCCAGCTGAACAACAAAGCAATGGTCGCAACCCACACGATCACTAGAATCAAAGCATAGCGCTTCACGTCTAGCAATTGCCCGAACCCCGAAATTAAGTTATTCGCCATTTTATATTCCTGCTCCCTAACGGGAGTCTTGTTACTAGTCGTGAGCCAGCTCCAACAGTTGTTTGACCACAGGTAACAGATCCTTCAATGCAATCGGTTTGTAAAGCACCCGGCACTCGTTGAATTTTTCCACCATGGGTAGAAAATCCATCGGAAGGGAAGACATCCCGCCGGAAATGGCAATCACCGGGATACCGGGATGCTTCTCACGCATGGCGAGCACCACTTCCAATCCGTCAACGTCGGGCATCATAATATCCGTAATCACCAGATCGGGCGGCTCGACCTCCAGCTGACGGAGCCCGTCCCGTCCGTCTACAGCGCACTCTACGCGATAGCCCTGCCCTTCGAGAAACCGTTTAAAAATCGTACGAATCATTTCGTCATCATCGATAATCAAAATATGCTGCATGTCTTCTCCTTTTTCATGATTCCCACTCGCTAAATCACTTGGAAACCCGGGGTTTTATCCGCTTCCCAGCCAGACACTATGAAGCGGAAACCGCGGCTTCCACCCGATCCAAAAGCTTTCTCAGGCTGAAAGGCTTCGGGATAAAACCATATCCATTTTCCGTGATGCGACTCTCCAGAGATGACTCTTTGGAACCACTGAAAATCAACACGGGAATCCCTGGTTTTTGTTTCAGCAATTCTTCGGTCAAATCGAGTCCATTGCCGTCGGGCAGTTCCACATCGATAAACAGCAGATCGAACAGACCGTTCTTTTCGTCGAACCGCTGGCGAGCCGCAACAGCATCCCCGACCGCCGACACGTCATAGCCAGCTCCCTTCAGGATTTTCGCCGCCAGCTCACAAATCATGGGGTCATCTTCCACCAACAAAATCTGTTTACCGGGAAAAGCTTTTTTTTGATCTGCGGTTTTTTTTGGTGCCAATTCATCAAATACCGGCAAAAAAACCTCAAAAACGGATCCATGACCGAGCGTACTCGACACTGAAATCCAGCCTTCATGTTTCTCAACAATGCCATACACCACGGATAATCCCAGACCGGTTCCTTTTCCCAACGGCTTGGTGGTGTAGAACGGATCAAACAGGTGAGCCAACTGTTTTTTATTCATCCCGCAACCGGTATCTGACACCGAAAAACAGACAAATCGGCCCGCCCTGGAATTGGGAATATTAGAAAGCTCCTCTTCAGTAACCGTCCGGTTCATTGTGGAGAGCGTGATGACTCCACCGTCCGGCATGGCATCGCGCGCATTCACGATCAAATTCATCGCAATCTGAAGAATTTGGGACGAATCGGCCTCCACCGGTGCCACGCATTCCTCCGGTTCAAACTGCAGCCGGACGTCATCATGCAGAGCCTTCAACAACATATTTTCACCCGCGGAAAGGATCGAGTTAACATCTACCACTTTGTAGTCTGCCTGCTCCTTCCGACTAAAGGTCAGCAATTGCCGGGTCAGCTCAGCCGCATGCTGAGCCGCTTTCTGAATTTCGACCACATTCTGTTGCTGAACCGCAGGACTGTCTACGTCCAAAAGAATCAGCTCACAGAACCCGGTAATGGTTTGCAACACATTATTAAAGTCATGCGCGATCCCACCGGCCAGCGTGCCGACCGAGGCCAACCGCTGCCCCTCGCGCAACTGCGCCTCCATTTTCTTCTCGCGCTCTTCCGTCTGCTTGCGCTCGGTGGTGTCGCGGGTAATGCCGAAGGTGCCTATGATGCGCCCCTCCGCATCGCGCAACGGCGCCTTGGTGGCCGATGCCCAGAAAACCCGTCCATCCGGCAAGGTCACCTTCTCGTCCTTAGCGATGACCGGCTCGCCGCTAGCCATAACGCGTCGCTCATCTTCGCGAGCCTGACGGGCATGATCTTCGTCAAAGAAATCGAAATCGGTCTTACCGATGGCCTCGACGGGATTTTTCAATCCATGCTTCTTCGCGTGCGCGGCGTTAATCCGCAGGAAGCGGCTCTGCCGATCCTTAAAATAGATAGAGTCGGGACTAGTCTCAATCAAACTACTGAGAAGCTGTTGCTCCGCCGCCAGCGATACCTCCATTTGCTTGCGCTCAGAGATATCCAACGCAGTAAAGGTGACCCCCTTCGACCAATCATCCAAATCCATGGGAGTGGAGCGGAGAAGCACATCGATTACTCGTCCATCCTTGCACTTCCAGCGCGTCTCGACCGTTCCGGTGCCATGGTCTTGGATCTGCTCATACTTTTCGTGACCGACGGTTTCATATTCCTCATCACTCGGATAGAGGATCCGGGAACTCTGCCCCATCAGCTCCTCCCGGGCGTATCCGGTCATCGCCAAAATTTGCTCATTAATCTCTTTCAGCACTCGGTCAACGACCACACCGATCCCAATTGGAGCAACCCGGAATACGCTTCGCAAACGGTCTTCGCTATCACGCAAGGCCTGATCCTTTACATAATCATCCGTCACATCGCGGAAAACCAACACCACACCGACAATCTCATCGACGGCATTCCAGATCGGCGCTGCACTATCGGCAATCTGATATTCCACTCCATCGCGGGCAATCAAGACGGTATGATTAGCCAGTCCGACAATCTTACCTTCGTGCAAGACCCGATCCACGGGGTTTTTGGCCTTTTTGCGGGTTTGGGCCTGAATGATATTAAATACTTCGTTCAGCGAGCGGCCCAGCGCCTCGGCCTGTGTCCAACCCGTTAAACTTTCGGCCACCGGGTTCATCCGCGTCACTCGCTCTTCGACATCCACGGCGATCACGGCATCGCCGATCGAGTTGAGCGTGATGGAAAGGTTTTCCTCACTATGGCTCAACTCCAACTCCGCCTGTTGGCGTCTGGCAACTAACGAGTGGAATGATTGCGCCAACTCAAACACATCGTCTTTGGTTTGTTGATCGTCATCCGCCCTTCTCTTTGCACCCAAATCGCCATAGGAACGAATTGCATTGCAAAGCAGCGCAATTTCGCCGGTCGCGCGCCGGGCGATGTGGAAGGCGATCGCCAGCCCGAACAGCAACGCGCCCGCGCAGACGATAAGAATTGCACGAATGGCAGGAAACGTATGACGATCCATATTCAGACGTTTCATTCCGATCCGAAGAACCGCTCCGGTTTTCCCCACCGGAACGACTAGATCGTAATAAACCGCGCCATCAGAGCCGCGAAACTCCCAAACAAATTTCTGCTCCGGCTTCGCCGTCTCCGGACGCAAAAGGGCGACAGGAACCGTGCCGCTGAAGACGTCTACATACGGGTGCCCGGCCCGCTCAACAAAGGCATATTCAAAGAGCTTATGGGATTTCATTTCCCGCTCCAGAGCCTGCCGGACGGCAACCCGATCGTCCCAAAGGATGTGGCGATCGATCTCTCCGGCCAACGTCTGCCCAATCGACAAATAGACCTCTTTTCCCAATACCCGTTGTTGGTGAACCGTAAACCCAATGAGCACTGCGGCAATTAAGCAAATCAAAGCAAACAACAGGATTGCGGCCCGAAGGAATATTCTTTTTCGAAGAATCATTGCTTCGTCTCCATATCTCGTTCCTCCAACCAGTGGCGCATCTCGCGCACGCTGTCGTACAGGACATCGTCCCCTTCGGCAAAGCGATCGATCTGGATCCGTTTAAGCAGAGGCACGGCTGCCGGATCTTCATGAATGGAAAGAAAAGCGGCTTTGAGCTGTTGCTTCAAGTTCTCGTCCATATCCGGGTGAACAACGACCGGTGGGATTCCATAGGGCAGAGATTTCGCAATGATCTTTGTGCGCGAGGTATACACCGGATTGATGGAATTCATAAACTCCCAGATCAGCGAATCGACGGCCGCGCCGTCCACCAGACCATCGGCCACTGCTTTGATGGAGTTATCGTGGCTTTGGGTGCAAAAACTTTCGCTAAAGAATGATTCGGGGGTTTCGCCCATCCGGGCCAGCATGTAGGTCGGAACCAGACATCCGGTGTTGGAGCTTGGATCGGTGAAGGCAAAGCGTTTATCGCGAAGATCTGCGAACGATTCAACCGCACTATCACGCTGCGCCAGAATGTAGGAGTAGTAGATGCTTTGGCCGTGCGAGACGGGAACCACCAGCAACTCCATACCAAACTTTTCATTGCCGCGGGTATAGGGGCCGGAACAGACGAAAGCCACGTCTACTTCGCGCCGCTTCACCAGCTGATTCACCTCTGAATAGGTGCGGCGCTGCGAAAAGACGGCCCGGTGGCCGGTGTGTACCACAATCAACTCAATCAATTCCTGATAATATTCGCGGGTGATTTCAGGCGAGATCATCGCACCGACAGCCACGCGCAACGGTGCGTACTGCGACGGATTCACCACACCATGGCAAACTTCGCTCTCAGTTACCTGACTCAGGTCCACTACCGGAAGTTCCTCGCCACAACCGGACAGCAATCCCGCGATAACGATCAACAGCCCCGCCTGCAAAACAACCGATCGGAACCAATTTAAAAATTTCATTTCACCTATTCCCTGAATCCGGCCCATAAGCTTTCCTTTTTCGCAGTTTCAGAACAATTCAGAATAAGGACTTACATTAAGAAAATCCAAT
>Ga0307990_1002022_pt1 | contig 16560 bp, 15 predicted proteins | sample EllFjometagen129_FD_203168 | JGI IMG/M metagenome (GOLD analysis project Ga0307990, IMG submission 203168) | Marine microbial communities from Ellis Fjord, Antarctic Ocean - #129 | ecosystem: Environmental > Aquatic > Marine > Unclassified | place: Southern Ocean | collected 2014-10-08
GTGTCATTCCATCGATACTCTGTCATTTTGAAGGAGTTTTCACGACCGAGAAATTTATTTTCCCACCCGGCAATCTGTTCCAGTGAATCAAGCGAGCTTTTGACTCCCTGTCTCTCCTGGCGCAACATATAAGTGTATTACAACTCGTGAGCTGTAATCAAAAGTTGTGTTTGAGATATCAGGTGGTCTATCCTCTCGGCGATTGTTAGCTCAATTGCCTGATACTTTAAAATAGGAAGAAAGGATACACATACCGTAAAGAGAGATAACGTAACTGAACTGAAAAAGCCAGAAACTTTTGTTGATGATCCCCTTACCGATTATGAGAACTCATTGTGGCTTCTTCCCCGTTTAAATGTTCAGCCCTTCACCATGTCCTCCCGATTAAAGAAGATGTCTGGCTACTATGGCCGCTGCTGACTTCTGCTCAATCATCCTGTAAGTTGTCCCTCAAGGTGCGACTCTTCACGTATCTTACATTTTCATCCCGCCTGTCCTCAATGGTTCTTAAAAAAGCACTGCTCCTGATTTCGATTTCCTCCAGGTTTTATTTGACAGAGTGAAATAAAAGATTTAAATAAAAAGTTCACGGTACGGTACAAATGGCAAGGATTGGAATTTCCGGATATCTCCATCGACTAACATTGCATAGCATGAGTAAATATACTGCTACGAAGGATTTGACGCATCATGAAAATCTGCAGATATCTTCGCACCAAATATGTTTTTTTGAATGCCTCGTTTCCTGACACGGAAAGTGTGCTTCGTTTTGTAGCCGATACCTGTGCGAAGGACGGCATTGTGGAAGACGCGAATGCTCTCTATGCGGGCATGAAAAAACGGGAACAGACTATGAGTACAGGTATAGGTGGCGGTATTGCTTTGCCTCACACAACCAGCCGGGAAGCACAGGATGCATTCGTTATTTTGATCCATTTAACGGAACCCATCGATTTTGAAGCGCTGGATGCTTTACCTGTGGATATTATTCTGGCGCTGATTGTTCCTGAAAATCAAAGGAATATGCACCTTCGAATACTCGCAGGCGTTTCAAGACTCTGCGGAAACCCCGAATTTTTAGAGACAGTGAGAAAAGCCGTGAACCCGAAAAAGCTCTGCGAGGAAATCAGCAACCTCGAAGAAAAAATGCCTTTTCACTGATCGTTAACAAGTAACTTATTTTAAGAAGAGAGCAATACGTGTATATTTTAATTACCGTGCTCAACAATGAATCCCTTTTGGATGAGCTCATTACAGATTGGCTGGACATCGGCATTACAGGTACTACAGTAATTGAGAGTACCGATTCTCTCCAATTAATCAGCCAGCATATCCCGATTTTTGCAGGCTTCCGCGCCCTTACCAGCGGCGGAATGCCCCATAACAAAACCTTGTTCACCATCATCGAAGATCAGGAGATTCTCGACCAGGCGATTGCCTGTCTTGAAACACTATGCATCGATGCAGGAAAGCCTTCCCAGGGTATTTACATTGTTGCCCCCGCTATACGTTTCGGACGTCTGGGTCTGGAAGCAAGTCAGGAAGAATATCATCGCCACATGGAAAAAAAGATAGGAAGGCCATTGAAAGACAACTCAGACTGACACCTCAGCGAATTTTTGCCTCTCCTACACGATTCAGAACGGCTTTAAATGTAACAGGTCCTATTACCTGATTAACAAAAATCAGAGCCAGGATAACAGTGGTTAAATACATGCCGATTTCTGGAAACTCACGCTCAGCTATCTGAGCCAGGCCTATGGCAACTCCTGCCTGTGTAAGATAAGCCATCCAGGCGCTGCGGTTGTGAAGTGACAGATCTCCGGCAACGGTACCGGCAAGCCATGTGGCACAGAAAATTCCCGCCACGCGTACAACGGCAAGGCACAAAGTCAATAACCAGCACAATCGAAGCGCATCAAAGTTCAGAGAAGCACCAGCCAGCGAAAAAAAGAGGACATAGACTGGCAGGCTGACACTCTCCAGGCTCTCCATGAAATAAACCCCCGTTTTACTAAAATTCTGAACGACAAACCCCGCACTCATACAAATAAGCAATGGCTCTAAATGAAGATGAATATCAAAACAGTTTATCATGAAATTATCTGACCACATGGAAAGCTTACTCACTCCAAAAGCCAGGAAAAGAAGGAACAGGGGAAGATCGTGCCAGATTCGATCAACATAAAATGAAATCCCCTTACCCAGTAGCGCTCCGAGAAAAAATGAAACCGCCATTTCCACGAACACGGCCATAAAGACCTGTGTGCCCATCATTCCGCTACCGCCCAGAATAACCCTTGCCACTGTCAGCGCAACTGTGAAGAGAACGATTACAAAGACATCCATGGCAACTGTAACCGCGAGTACGGTTTCGGTAAATGGACCGGAAGCACGGCATTCACTGATAATCGCAATAGCGGATGAAGGGGAACGTGCCACGGCAACGACACCAATCAGGACGGCAAAGGCGATGACCTGAACCGATGAGAGGTTCCGTGTAAAACTGAAATTACTCCCCATAAATACAAAGAACACAAACACAAACCCGAAAACTACGAGGGTAAGAAATAAAATGTTGAGGACAATGCTTTTACGACGTTTTTTGAGAGCTTGCAGATGCAAGGCGCCGCCGGCAGTCAGCGCAATAAAACTCAAGGCAACGTCATTGATAAATCCGAATCTGCTAATCATATCATTCGTAAGAAAGCCGCTCACATAGGGACCTACAATAATTCCGACAATGATATAACCGCTGATAAGGGGAAGCCGGGCTATTTTAAGAATCTGCGCGCTCATGTACGCCAGCAGCAGTACAAAACCGATTGAAAAATTTATCATGCCCGCTTTCTGCCAGCTCGATTCCATGTCCAGGTGTCTGAGCCACAATGCAAAAAGGGTAACGACAAAAAGTGTCAGGATATAGGTTGCCAGGTTTCGTTTGCTCTGATAAAGGTCAACCATTATTTGTCCTCTTTCAATAACCGCACAAGCAGATATGGACTCAGGAATTCATTGTAAATAACCGCCAGCAGTGCCAGGCTGATTAAGCTGGTAGAAATATCACAGGAAATACCCTGCTGGAAATCAAACAGGATGGCCAGGGAAAGCCCCCCCTGAGCAAGAAGACCGAACCCCAAATGGGATGGATAACTACTTAGTCCGGGACTTAAGCGAGTAACCATAAAACCTGCGAACAACTTCCCTATAAATCGATACAAACAGTACACTGCTGCCAAGACAATTAACCACATTGAATCTAACTTCCAGTATGCACCTAAAAAGACAAGTAGAAGCAGATAAACGGGTTTTTCAACACCGACCAGGATTTTGAAAAGACGCTCTTTTTGCCGGCAAAGGTTCACAAGGCAAAACCCGATGAAAAAATTGGCCACAAGCGGTGAAAAGTGCAGTATCGAAGCAACACCACTCGTAAGCACGGCCATAGCGATAACCACCAGGGCCAGCTCGCTCTCGTCACGATGACTTGACATAAAAACAATATACAGGAAAACAAGCCCGGCGCTTATGACGAGAAGGAACGCTGTTCCCAAAGCCAGATCCCCAACCCATGAAATCCCAGTCATTGACGACTTACGGAAAAAAAACACCATGCCAAAAATCAACAGGGCGCTAAACCCGTCAATGCTTGAAACATACCTTAAAAAGCCTAGGGTTTTTTGATGCTGTGCAGTAAAATCCGATGACAAAAGGGCCAGCCCCGTCTGGGCCGTGCAGGCAGCCGCGGCTGAAAGGGTAAGTGATAATACGATATGCCTGACTTCCGGTATCTCGAAAAAGAGTGGTAACGTATAATAAACACCGAAAAAGACCAACGCAAAGGTCAGGAAACTTTCCAGGATAGCTGCTTTAAAAAAATCGAGAGGAAATCGCCGAAGCTTGACGATTTCAAACTGAAAACCGAAAAGCAGGCCGATCCAGCCTAACAAAAGGGCTCCTACAGGCTCCAAACCTTTAAGTGTTTCCGTATCCAGAAGATTCAAGAATTGTGGGCCCAGCAAAAGCCCTAGAAAAAGAAATTCTGTCCCCGTAAGATAAAATTCACGGGCAAAAAGTGGGAGCTTTAAACTCCGAAAGGTCAGATGGTAACCGCTGAAGGCAAGGAAAACAATGATGAGCAGTGCAAAAACGATCTTCATGAATCCTGTTTAACCCTTTGTCATTCAGAAATCCAGTCCATTTTTCATGCACAGCATCAAAAAATGACAAATTTGCCCTTTCTGAACTGAGACCTTTGCTGCTTCCAGCACCAGCTTTGCTTTAAGTGCTTTAAGTGCCATATCATATCATTTTCACAGATTGTGCATTTCGCCTTGTCTCCTCAATATTTTTGCAGGCTGTCATGCACCTTATTGCTCTGTCCAGTTCTTGGGATAGCTATACTAAATTATGGAGGTATCCCCTTTTCATTGACACGCTCTGGAAACTATTGTATGCGAAACTTGTAATCTAATTAAATCGATCCATCCTCGACCATAAGGCGAGGGCTTTCAATCACCCCCAAAAGGGATGATAAACTAAGGAGGGTATCAAATGGCAGGTAAGATAAGATTATATCCAGAAGAATTAAACGACATGAGCTTTGAGGAAAGAAAGGTTCATAAGGAGAAACTGCTTAGGGAATCAATTCGGTACATGTATGACAATTCACCTGAATACTATCAGTTGCGTTTCAAGGAATGCGGTGCAGAACCCGGAGATATAAAGACTATCGAAGACCTGCGGAAGCTGCCCATCTTTATGGACAAGGACCGGGAACGGCAGAGCATGGAAGCATCCCTGGAAAAATATGGACATCCATTTGGGCTGCATCTTTGCTGTGACCCGGCGGATGTAGTTTCCACTGGAGGTACTTCAGGAACCACGGGCCATCCGACCTATCCATACACCCAGACTAAAGAGGATCAGGGGTTCCTCAACGAATATGTCGGGTTTATGCTTAAACTCGCAGGTTTGGGAAGAGGGGACAGGGCCTTTTTCTTGTTTCCGCTTGGCGTTTATGCGACTTCAGCGATACTTCCGGGGGTTGAAAAGGCAGGTATCCTACCGCTTCCCCTTGATATAAGGCTTGGACCACAGCTGGCGCTTGAAATGGTGAAGTGGACAAGACCCACCTTCTGGTTCACTGGTTCAGCGATTGTTGAGTTTTATGCTGATTTGCTGAAGAATAAGCTCGGCATGGATCCCAAGGATCTCGGGTTTAAATGCCTGCTTCTCACCGGCGAAGCAGGGTGTGGTATTCCTGAGGTGAAGAAAAGAGTAGAAGATGCCTTCGGATGTAGGTGGTATGACTGGTGGGGGCCTTCGCTGCTCAATATCGCGATCTCCTGCGATTCGGATGAATATCACGGACTTCACAATTTCGCCGAGGATTGGGATCTGACGGGAGAAGACCTGGTTGATCCCGTGACAAAAGAATCGATTGAGATCAAGGATGGAGCAATAGGTGAAATTGTCGGTACCCATCTCAGAAAGAAGGCTGCGCCATATCTGAGATATGCGACAGGAGATATCGTGCAAGTTTTCACCTCTGAGTGCCCAGGATGTGGGTTCAAGGGATACAGGCTTAAACCTGTCGGGCGTGCGGACGATATGATCACTGTAAAGGGAGTCAATGTGTTTGCCGGGGCAATACATAAAAAGTTACAGCAATTTGTGCCCAGGGTAACAGGACATATGAGAGTAATCAAAGAAGACCCATCGTCGAGAATAACCAAATTGATAATAAAAGCTGAATATGGTGAAGGCATGAAGGATCACCTCGAAGAGCTGGGTAAGCTCGAAGAGCTGGGTAAGGAAATAAAAAATGCAATGAAGACAGAACTGAGAATAAATCCAACCTTCGAGTGGGTACCACCGGAAACACTGGAAAGGCCACTCAGGAAACCGATACTGTTTGAAAAGAGATATTAGCGCGTGACATAACAGAAAAACCGGTACCACATTTTTATTTTCTACACGGAAGGCCAACTTGTTAATATGAAGTTATTCATAAAGTTGGCCTTCCCTTTACTATTTGAAAGGGGATCCTCGTAATGGCTTTTGAGAAAACATTTGAAGAATTTGAGACACGAAAGAAAAAAACACTTGCACAGGGCGGACCGCAAAAAATCCAGCGGCAGCATGACAAGGGCAGGTTAACCGCGAGGGAGCGTATAGACAAACTGCTTGATCCCGGTACTTTTATGGAATTTGGAGCTTTTTGTACATCGGATATGCCGGGTATGGAGGACAGAACACCCGCGGATAGCCTGATTTGTGGTTATGGTTATGTGGACAGACGCAGGATCGCCATCATAGTCAATGATTTTACAGTGTTGGCATCGACTAACGCGTGGACAAATCTAAAAAAGATGCTTCTTTTCAAGGCCAAGGTGCGTGAATATGGAATACCCCTGATCTGGCTGGGAGAAGCCGGGGGGGCGAGAATGCCCGACGTTCAGAGCGCTGATAGAATCATGGGTTCTGGAGCTGGTTCTGATATGCACTGGGCTGAATATACCAATTTTCGGGAATGCCCTTTTGTAATGGCGGCAATGGGAGATTGCTTTGGCGTAGCTGATTTTCAGGCGTGTATGGCAGATTTTGTTGTTCAGGTGAAGGGAAGTTCTATTAGCGTTTCAGGCCCCAGGGCTCTCAAAAAGGCCATAGGGCAGACCTATACGGCGGAAGAGATGGGAGGCTGGGAAGTTCACTCGAAACTGACGGGTATGAATGATCAGGTTGCTGAAAATGAAGACGATTGTTTCAGAATCATAAAAAAATACCTCGATTATATGCCGGCCAACAATCAGGAATTACCACCAAAAAGACCTGTTCCCGACGGATCGGGTGAGCGTATAGATCAGATTCTCAAAATTTTCCCCGATAATCGAAAACGTGGTTACGATATGCGCAAGATTATCGGGTGCATTGTGGATGGTGGAGAATGCCTTGAGCTGAAACCCGATTTCGGAAAGATGCTCATTACCTGTCTTGCCAGAATCAATGGAGAGGTGATCGGATTTATCGCGAGTAATCCGCTGTTTAATGCTGGTGCCACAGATACAGATGCCCTTGAGAAGCAGACAAGTTTTCAGTGTCTCTGTGATTCTTTCAATATCCCCCTTATATTCCTTGTTGATTCCCCCGGCCATCTTACCGGTAAAGATGCGGAACTTAAGAAAGTGGGCGCCAAGGTTGTCAATAATTTGCAATGCCTCTTTCAGATAACGGTCCCGAAAATTGTCATAATCATACGGAAGGGGTTCGGACAAGCGCTTATAAACATGTGCGCTCTGAGTTCAGGATGTGACTTTATGGTGGCGTGGCCCACAGCTGAAATCGGGTTTATGGATCCTGCGATTGGAGCAGATGTTGTGTTCGGGAACCTCCCGGAAGAGGAAAGAGAAAAATTGATTGACCAATTGAGAGCTGATACTACCGCTTACGCCGCAGCGAAAGTCTATGGTGTACAGGATGTTATACATCCCCTCGATACCCGTGATTATCTGGTCAATGTATTGAGTATTATTCGCGATTCAAAAGATAAGGGTATCGGAAAACATCGGCTGGCAAACTGGCCGACAAAATTTTAGTGAGTCCGATCACTGTTGCAAACGGGTACAGGCTGTGTGATCCACCTGTTTAATAAGCGATGGATTGCCCACAAGGAAGCTCTCGCGAAATTTGTTAAAAACCATCTTGGCGCCTGTTACCTTATTATCAAAGAAAGGCTTTATCCAAAGGCTCTCAAGCCAGAGCAGATTAACGCAAGCGTCTGGGTCGATCAGGCGCCAGCCCGGACGGTGGTTTAGGAGAACACCCTTCATTTTGGAGTCGATCTCAACGATGGTTTAAATACCGGTTTGTTTCTGGATATGCGCCGCAATAGAAAGATGGTTGCCGCATTGACGAAGGGGCTCAGTGTGCTGAATTGTTTTGCGTACACTTGTTCCTTTGGCATGTACGCCCGTGCTTCCGGCGCGTCGAGCGTTACCAATGTGGACATCAGCCGCAAGAGCCTGGATCGCGGCCGCGAAAACTATGAACTGAACCGCCTGGATTGCGCCGAGGGTGAATTTGTCCGGGCCGATGCCCTGACGTATATGAAGCTGACCCTTAAGAAGGGCAACTGTTTTGGTTGTGTGATCCTTGATCCCCCCTCTTTTTGCCCGATATGGTGGAAAAATATTCAGCGTTAAAAAAGATTTTGCCGTGCTGATTGATACGGCGATAAAGAGCCTGGAACCCGGCGGTGTTCTGTTGACGGCGACGAATTTCAGTGGGCTTTCCCATCAGGCGCTGGAGGACATGGTGGTTGCCGGTTGCAGAGAGAAAGTGAAGTCGATCAGGCCACTTGGGCAGGATGCGGATTTCCGCGGTAGCGGACGCATGCCCGAAAGTTATCTGGCAGCTCTTCTGGTTAAGACAAGATCAAGATGACTGCCACCTTTTGGGGAACAGAGAGTCAGATAAAGAGCCTATACTATTTTTTTGCCTTCTTTTTCTTTACATTCTTTTTCTTTATCGAAAGGGCAAGTTTGTCTTTCAGGATATCACCGAGTGTTCCCATCGAGGTGGGGGCATTTTGAAGGTATGAGCGATAATCGTCGGCCATTCCCGTCTCATCTTTCCCTTTTTCATCCCGCTCCAGTATTAGAGAGAGTCTTCTCTTCTCACGGTCAACCGCTTCAACGGTTACCTCCAGAGTCTGTCCCTCCTCCAGCACTTCACTGGGATGTTTAATTCGTTTTCCACCACCCAGCTTTGAGATATGGATCAGTCCATCCACTCCCCCTTCAAGGGTGACAAAGGCTCCGAATTTTTGAAGACGTGCCACCACTCCGACATGGGAAGATCCCGCAGGATATTTTTCCTCAACCTGATCCCAGGGATCGGGGAGTGTTGCCTTGAGGCTGAGAGCCACTCGGTCCCGTTCCCAGTCCAGATTCAGAATCACCAACTCCAGCTCCTGGTCGATGGACAGGACGTCGTGGATATCATCGACCCGCGCCCACCCAATCTCCGAGATAGGGAGCAGCGCCTGGGTCCCCCCAATATCGATAAACGCGCCAAACCCCTGAATCGATGCGACCGTTCCGGTAATCTTCATCCCCTCGTGCAGCTGTTCCTTGAGCGCCTCTCTTTTCTCACGTTCTTCCGCCTCCAGGATCGCCCGGTTGGAGAGGATAACGTTCCGCCCCCCTTCGCTGTATTCCGTAATCATAAAGGACATTCGTTCTCCGATATATTCAGAGGAATCCTCCACCCGCCGCCGTCCCATCTGGGAATAGGGACAGAAGGCCCTCGTGTCACCGGCTATCTTAATCTGAAATCCGCCCTTTATCTCTTTTTCCACCAGACCTTCAACCGGAATCTTGCCGTCCCAGGCATGACCGAGGTAGTTCCTCCCCGCCTCACCGGTGGTGATCTGTGTGGTAAAGAGAAATTCTCCGTGCCGGGACGACAGAAAATACGCCGCGATCTTGTCGCCGATCTTAAACGGAAATTCACCATTTTCGTCGAGAAGTTCCTTTTTATCGAGGAGACCCTCACTCTTGCCACCGAGCCCGAGAAAGACCCAGTCAGAGCTAATGTCGACGATCTGGACCTCTACTTGCTCTCCTGGTTCCAGCCACCCCGTTTCGCCTGTGTTTTCCTTCAGGAGCTCCTCAAATGATACATCTTCGTTCTTTTCCTCGTTTGTCATATGCCTGTGCCCACCTCATCCCAATTGCATTGAAACCACCACAACGCAACTTCATACTACACTCACTTCTTTTTAGAAACAACAAAAATGCCCCCTCTACGGAGAAAGAGACGCATTATGAAAATGAAGGGGACAGATAGTCACAATCCACCAAAACATACCCGTGCACCTGCTATCCGTAGACGTGAACCAAGTTCCGATGTTGTATCAAAAAAAAGGTGCGGCGTAAATTCCACCGCACCATGATCTCTCTTACGAAAGCATGACATCGCTATCGGATGACGTGTTCAACAGATGGCATGAGAAAGGCTCATCCCTATCGCACAGGTCGCATGTGGCCGACAATACCAAAATCCCGTCCCACACATGGCCCTTGCCGTTCGTATGTCATCGTGCCGTTCAGAGGGAAAGGGTGGTATACTGTGTCACTTGAATGTTAGCTTTCAATGACGTTCATTATCATGATGATCTCGATCTCCCAATCCGACAGCTCTCTTGAATATTATATACCCCCCCAGGACTATCAGGAGGATCGGAAATACGTATTTGCCCAAGTCTTCAATTTCCGGATAGAAGTTTTTTATTATAAAGAAACCCACACCTGCAACGCCGATGATCCATCCCCCGACATCTCTGGTGCGCTGGGCAAGCATGGCGACGGATATAACGATCAGGAGTATCGGCCAGCTTTTATCAAATCCGTAGATGTCGCCGTTATTCAAGATTATAAGTATTCCAAGAGTGATAAGGATTGCGGGCCCTATGAACCCCCGTGCTTTCCCATCGGTTTTCACTTCAGCCTCCTTTCAGCTTTCCCCCTGAGTTTTATCAATCTGTTTGTTCTTCTTTTTCATAAGATCAACAAATGGTTCGAACAGGTCAATCGGTATGGGGAAGAGTGTCGTTGAATTGTTTTCCGCGGCCACGAGCACAAGTGTCTGGAGATAGCGGAGTTGCAGCGATATTGGCTCTTCTGCCATCATCTTACCCGCTTGAGTAAGCTTCGTAGCGGCTTGGAATTCGCCCTCTGCGCTTATGACCTTTGCCCTTCTTTCTCGCTCTGCCTCGGCCTGTTTCGCCATCGCCCGCTGCATCTCCTGCGGAAGATCGATATGTTTTACCTCGACGGTCGACACCTTTATCCCCCACGGGTCTGTGCTTCGATCGAGTATCTCCTGGAGTCGCGCGTTGATCTTTTCCCGCTCGGCAAGGAGTTCATCCAGCTCAACCTGCCCGCAGACACTTCTCAGGGTAGTCTGCGCAAGCTGGGAGGTAGCATAAAGAAAGTTCTCAACCTCAATAACGGCTTCATTGGCCGTCAGAACCCTGAAGTAAATTACCGCATTTACCTTGATGGAAACATTGTCCCTCGTTATCACATCCTGAGGAGGAACATCCATCGTTATGATTCTCATATCTACCTTTACCATCCTGTCTATTATGGGTATCAGGATGATAAGGCCGGGCCCTTTAGTGGCTATGACCCTTCCCAGACGAAATATTACACCCCTTTCATACTCGTTGAGTATTCTTAGCGAGGCCGCCAGGAACATCACTACCAAGACAACTATCGTTATTATTGCGTACATGATATATCCTCCTATATCTTTCTTATATTTTTTCCACTTTGAGTCTCAAACTTTCTACGCTAACCACACTTACATCCGCTCCTTCCTCTATTAATTCCGTGCTGAAGGCATTCCAGCGTTCCCCCTTTACAAGAACCTTCCCATCGGCATATACGGGGGTTATTGTTTTACCTTCCCGGCCGATCATACCATCCACGCCTGTGAAAGGCTTTTTCATCTGCGCCTTCACGGCAAGCGATACAATCACAATAAAGAAAAGTGATACTGTAACGATTGTGGGGATCATTACACCAAACGATACCCTGAGGGCCGGGACGGAGGAATCAAACAACATGACAGAACCCAGGACAAGCGAAATAACTCCCGCCACACTCAGCATGCCGTGGCTTACTATCTTTATCTCCGCGATAAAGAGGATTATGGCGAAGATTATCAGTGCAACGCCGGCATAATTCACGGGAAGGGTCTGCATGGCGAAGAAGGCTAATATGAGTGAAATCCCTCCAACAACACCGGGCAGAATCGCACCGGGATTGGCAAATTCAAAATAGAGACCGGCCAGCCCTATCATCATCAGAAGATAGGCTATGTTAGGATTACTCAAGGTTACAAGGACCTTATCCCGCAATCCCATATCCCGTTTATTTATGGTAGCGCCTTCCGTATCAAGGGTCACATCCCCTGACTGGAGTATAATGGTCGTCCCATCTATCTTTTTCAACAGTTCTTCTACATCAGAAGCAATTACATCAATAACATTTATTTCGAGTGCTTTCTCAGCCGTGATGGAGACGCTCTCTTTTACGGCCTCCTCGGCCCAGTCAGCGTTGCGCACCCTCGTATTTGCTATTCCTCTGGCGTAGGCAATTGCGTCATTTTCCACCTTTTTCGCCATTGTCTCGTTCATTTTGCCCCCAATCCCGATTGCCACCGGGTGGGCAGCGCCTATGTTTGTGCCCGGGGCCATGGCGGCAACCGGAGCAGCCATGGTTATCATAACCCCAGCGGACGCTGCCCTGGCTCCGGATGGATAAACGAAAACGATGACAGGCAACGGAGGGTTCAAAAGTTTCTTGACTATATCTCTCATGGACAGGTCAAGCCCGCCCGGGGTGTCCAGAAGGACAATAATGCCGGCAGAATTGTTTGTCTGCGATTGGTCTATGGCTTTGATGATATAATTCGCGACGGCCGGAGTAATAGCCGAATCGACTGTAATTACGTCAAAGACATTTTCCTTTTCATCTTTGCCAAAAGACTGCACCACCCCGCCGAGGACAAGAAGCATAACAATTGCCAATAAACCAACATATGTTCGCATTCTGTTTTTCATAGAGTTCACCAGATAATACCTGTTTCTCCACTTTCGCGGGGATAATATATGGTTTTACTTCAAATGCTGATCTCCGACGCCTGTTTTAACTCTTCCATAATTACCTGTACATCCTGCCAGACCTGTTTCTTTGCTCCGGGATTCCTCAGAAGGTAAGCAGGATGGTATGTAGGCATCAGTTTTATCCCGTGATAGGAATGAAATCTGCCACGCAGCATGGAGATGGCTGTGCCTGTCTTGAGAAGGGTCTGAGCCGCAAATTTACCCATCGCACAAATAACGCGAGGTTGTATGACATCAAGCTGTTTGATCAGAAAGGGCTCACACGCGGCGATCTCATCAGGCTCCGGGTTGCGATTTTTTGGGGGACGGCATTTTAATATATTGCATATATACACATCTTTCCTCTCCAGCCCCATGGCCTTTATAATGTCAGTAAGCAGCTGCCCGGCCCGGCCCACAAAGGGTTTCCCCCGCATGTCTTCGTCTCTTCCCGGGGCCTCACCGACAAGTACAAGGTCGGAGGTGGAGCTGCCCTCTCCGAAGACAATGTGGTGCCTTTCACTGTGCAATTTGCACCTTTTGCAGTCCCCGAGTTCTTTTTCTATATCCTCCAGCGTGATGGATGGAACATGAGCCACACTGTTGTTCACCGCGGTATCAACAGGCGCGGATGTTAATGCACCCGAATTTCCTTTTATGTACAACTTACTGTAAAGGCCACTCCTTGATTCTTTTTCGGATATTATCTGATTTTTCAGGGCACTTGTCAGTTCCAGAAGTTCGTCTCTCATTTTTCACCCCTTCTGCCGGAGATTTCCAGAACCCTGTCCAAAATCCTGTCCGCCACATCTTTTTTGTCCATAAGGGGCAATTCTTCGATGCCGCCTGCTCTGTCTATTATCTTTACAATATTTGTGTCGTGCTGAAATCCGGAACCGGGACGGCCAAGTTCGTTCGCCACTATCAGATCCATATCCCTGGCAATCATCTTGCTTTTCGCATTTTCAACAAGATTTTCCGTCTCCATGGCAAATCCTACGAGTATGCGATTCTCTTTTCTGTCGCTGACTTCGGATATTATATCGGGCGTTCTCTCAAGGCGAACATCCAGTTCCTCATCTTTTTTCTTTATCTTGGAATCCGAGGCAGTGGATGGGCGGTAATCGGCTACCGCGGCAGCCTTGATAATAACTGTCGAATCTTCGAGATGCTCCATTACAGCCTCTCTCATCTCCTCAGCACTCAATACTCCTATAAATTTGACACCAGCCGGCATGGAAAGCGTGGTGGACCCACTGATCAGCGTGACATCCGCGCCCCTCCTCCTCGCCATTATGGCCAGGGCGTATCCCATCTTCCCTGATGAGTGATTTGATATATACCTTACCGGATCAAACGATTCTATGGTAGGACCTGCTGTTATCAGTATCCTGTGGTCTTCCAGATTGTTCTCTGTCAGAACCACCTCTACCTCTTCAGCAATATCTCCGGGGTCCGGCAATCTTCCGGGACCTCGTGACTTGCAGGCAAGTTCTCCATATCCGGCGTTCACAAAGAGATAGCCCAGCGAGGAAAGTTTATCAATATTGGATCTCAGGATGGGATTGTCATACATATTTGAATTCATAGCCGGACATATCAACACGGGGGCCTTTGTGGCTATTATTGTCGTAGAGAGAAGATCGTCGGCAATACCAGACGCGATTTTGCCGATTATATTGGCCGTTGCCGGAGCCACAACGATTATATCGGCAGACTGTGCCAGAGATATATGAGGTATCTCAGAGTCAGCGGCGAGAGAGAACATGTCGCTGTAAACCGGATTACCGGAGAGCGTCTGCAGGGTAAGCGGGCCTATGAATCTGGCCGCATTTTCTGTCATGATGACCTTCACTGTAGCTCCTCGCTTCAGAAGCTCCCTAGTCAGTTCCGCAGCCTTATACGCGGCGATACCGCCTGTTATACCGAGAACAACATTTTTGTCTTTCAGCATGGTACTGCCCCTGTATTCACGAGTTATATGTAAAAATGATTTATGTCGTCAACTCTCTCTCAAAAAACCAAAATGGTGTCAAAATACATTGAAAAACATAACAGTTATTATATATAAGGTCAACTGTGAAAGGGTTGGATGAAATTAAGAAGATTTGATGAAATCATAAAAGAGAGGATTATATGAAAAAGTTTCTGAGATATCTGTTTTCTATTGTGTTGATCGCGCTGGTAGGTGTGGGAATCTGGGCCTTTATGGTCTATTGCGAAGGAGAAGAACCGGAGATAATATTAAGCCGCGATATCAAGATGATAGGGCAGGAAACAACCTTCGATGTTACCTGCATTGACAGAAAGAGTGGCCTTCGAAATGTTTCCGTCGATATTTTACAGGATGGAAAGAAACACACATTAGGGTCTTTAAACCTGCCTCAAAGGAAAATAAACAAGGAAACCCTGACAATTGATGTATTCCCGGAAGACCTGAAACTCCATGATGGAACCGCCACAATCGAGATAATAGTTACAGACCATTCGCTAAGGAAGAATACAAGGGCCGTTACATTTGAAGTAGTTATAGACACCATACCACCCCGCATATCCCCTGTGAGTTTTTCCAACTATATAAACCCGGGGGGCTCGTGCGTCATAGTCTACAATCTTTCTGAGAGCGTACCTCTAAGCGGCGTACAGGTTGACAACGATTTCTTTCCCTCATACCCGGAAACCACAGCGGGCGGAATGCGTCATATATCGTATTTTGCCATACCCATGGATGCCGCAAAGAAAACCTCGAAGATAAGTATCCTGGCCGAAGACAATGCCGGAAATATTTCACTCTGTCCAGTCTCCTTTCATATAAGAAACAAGAATTTCCGCAGGGACAGGATGAATATCAGTCAGCATTTCCTGGAAATGAAAATGCCGGAGTTTCAACACAGATGCAAAGACTTAAGAGGAACAACTCTGATCGAAGCCTTCTCGCGCATAAACAGGGAAATGAGAGCTAACAATTTAAAAACCATTGAGAAGATATGCAAAGACGCGCGGCCGGAACAATTCTGGGAAGGAACCTTTCTCCGGATGAAAAATGCGGCCACCATGGCAACCTTCGGCGACAGAAGAACCTATTATCATGACGGCAGGGAAATAAGTAAAAGCGTGCATATGGGGGTAGATCTCGCATCCACGAGAAATGCGCCGGTGGAGGCGTCAAATGGGGGCGTTGTTGCCTTTACAGAATATCTCGGAATCTACGGCAATACAATAATCATAGATCACGGCATGGGGATCTTCAGCCTCTATGGACATCTCTCATCGGTAAATGTAGATAAGGGACAAGCAGTCGGAAAAGGAGTAGTGATTGGTCGCACGGGTAACACTGGCATGGCAGGAGGTGATCACCTCCACTTCAGCATGATAGTAGGAGGAAAATTTGTAAACCCGGTGGAATGGTGGGATCCGCACTGGATAAAGGATAATATAACGAGAAAGCTGGTGTCTTCAGAAGCGAAATAGATGTGAAACTGAAATTATAATCCGTGAACTGTGAACCCGAGTAGTTTTACACCCTCTTTATATCCCGATGGCTCACATTTATCGTGTAGTTCCTGTCCGAAAAATATTTTGCCAACTGGTTGAGTATAACCACAGACCGGTGTTTTCCTCCTGTACATCCTATACCTATATTCAGGTATGATTTCCCCTCTTTTTCGTACAGTGGCGTCAGGAATGTCATCATATCGAACAGATTTGAAAGAAACTGCCCTGTATCATCCCACCGCATAACATATTCTTCTACGGCCTTTTCATTGCCGTTGTGTTCCTTGAGATCACTAACGAAATAGGGATTGGGAAGAAATCTAACATCCATCACGATATCCGCGTCCGGAGGCAGACCATAACGGTATCCGAACGATATCAGATTTATA
>Ga0307990_1002023_pt1 | contig 16555 bp, 5 predicted proteins | sample EllFjometagen129_FD_203168 | JGI IMG/M metagenome (GOLD analysis project Ga0307990, IMG submission 203168) | Marine microbial communities from Ellis Fjord, Antarctic Ocean - #129 | ecosystem: Environmental > Aquatic > Marine > Unclassified | place: Southern Ocean | collected 2014-10-08
TTAGCAGGCCACGTGCAAATTGGAACCCATGTGCTGTGCCAGCTTCGATTACGCCCAGTTCGTGTGGATGCTCACTGATCGCATCCACGGGGCAGACCATCTTGCACAGGCCGCACCCGTGGCAGAGATCGTTGTACACCAGGATCTTCTTACCGATGATGGCTATGGCGTTAAACTCGCAGGCTTTGGCGCACTCCCCGCAGTGGGTGCAAAGCTCCTCATCTACCTTAGGCAAGAGCTTCTCCACCGAGCGCGTGTGCTCGATCCGCGGCTTAAGGAAGATATGCGCGTTTGGTTCCTCGACATCGCAGTCCAAGAAATGCACCGCGTGGTTGTCCGAGACGGCGATGGCGAGGTTCGTCGCTATCATTGTCTTGCCTGTACCGCCCTTCCCGCTTGCAATTGTTATTCTCATGATTATGACTCGTCTAATGCTCCTTTGTTTACTTTGTAGGGCACAAGCCCTTCCTCTCGCCTATGCTCGCTCAAGAACGCCAAGCTCGCTAAGAAATGCTCTTGCTCTTCATTCTCAATGCGTTGTTTCCCTTGGCGTCTTTGCGAGAGATACAAGCTTTTCCTCACGCCCGCTCGCATGCGCTCGCTCAAGAACACCAAGCTCGCTAAGGAAGGATTCTGCTTTTCCTCTCTCTTTCGATGCTTCCCTGGGCGTTCGCTGTGTCTCTACGAGAGGCACGCTTTTCCCATTCTGTCTTCAGCTATCAGCTTACTACATCGACCTTGTCGGCCTGCTCTCATCACTTATCACTCATTCCGCGTTCTGCCTTAAACTCAGCAATCACTCAATCACTCAATCATTCAATGACTAATTCCTAGAAGCCCCTTCCTCCTCCATGGCGTGTGCCGGTGGCTCCGCCAGAGCATGTCAGCTTGCCAGCCTGAAAATCTGCTAGTGCTTGTTCAACCGTTCCAGTTGCGCCGGTGTATATCTCTATTCCGGCAGCGGCCAGACCTTGGTATGCATTTGGTCCGACGCTGCCAGTGATAACAACGGTTGCTCCTTTCTCAGCTACTGTCTGCGCCGCCTGAACTCCCGCCCCATGCGCGCCTGGGACGTTTTCTACCGATTCTACAGCGGGTGCATCTGATCCTAGCGTGTCTGTGTCGACAAACAGAAAATACGCCGCCCGTCCAAACGTTGGATCGACCTCCGCTGTCAACCCTTCTCCTCGTGTCGTGATGCAAACCTTCATTGATCTAGCCTCCCTGGCGATAATCTGTACAACGAGCGTAACCGCAGATAGAAATGCAGGCAAGTACTCGTTATTCGTCCGCGGTTGAAAGACCTCCGCGTGATGGTGCATTATAAGCATATGCACAGAAAACATCCACCGACCCTCCTTTGCTTGGGCGAACAGATTTGTGGTTGACAGCACGTAAGGCATGTTGATAGAGTGATGAGATGTGTATGAAAGGAGATCCAGATGGGCCGTTATAAGAAGCTTCGTTACTGCCAGGAATTCATGGGATACAGCCTGTTCAAGCCAAGTGGTGTGCCACTCTCACGGATTGACACGGTCACCATCGCCCTTGATGAACTGGAAGCGATGCGCCTGTGCGACCTAGAGGGGCACGATCAGGGCCAGGCAGCGGAAGAGATGGGGATCTCGCGGGGAACGATTCAGCGCCTTGTTTATTCAGCGCGGCGGAAGATGGTAGACGTCGTAATTCACGGGAAAGCGCTTGCCATCGAAGATACTGAGCATGTTGCCGTGCGCGATCTCGGGCGAGGAGGGCATGGACGGCATGGTCGGGGCATGGGACGCAGATGAGGTTGAGGTAGTTGGAGAGACAAGCACGAAGCTGAGGAGGCCATGATGAGAAAGCTGATGCTAAGTTTGGCTATCGTAGTGATGGTGGCTGGAAGCGCCGTGGCGCAGACGTGCTCCGTGCACACCTACTTTGGCTCACCGAGTGAAAGTGGAACGATCAAAGCGGTGATACTCCAGGCAATCGATGGTGCTAGAACGAGCTTGGATATTGCTCTACACTCGCTCACCGATGATCAACTTGGAGATGTGGTCGCACGTGCCGCGCGACGTGGGGTGAACGTGCGCGTTATCCTCAGCGCGGGCCAAGACGATGTACTTGGGGGAGAATACGACAAGCTGGTAGCGGCCAACATCGAGGTGGTCGTTGTTGGAGCACAGGTACTCTTCAATCACAGGTTTGCTGTAATTGATGAGCGGATAGTCATCATTGGCTCCTATGACTGGTCAGATTACTCCAACGAGAGCAGATACGATGATGTGTTATACATCTCCTGCCCTGCGGGGAGCAGCACAGCTCAACAGTTCACTGCGGAATTCGGTCGGCTTTGGCAGAAACTGAGCGCAGAAACGGGAACGATCGTCACTCAGCCGAGTCTCTATTCAGGTGTGCAATCAGTGGTCATCCACTCGGTTGACCCTGCCGGAGAGTGCATACAGCTTCTTGACATCTCATCCGCTCCAATTGACATAAGCGGCTGGCGACTGAGCGATTTGGAGGGAAGCTACACCTTCCCGGCAGAGACGATCATTAGCCCTGATGATCCGTACGAGATATGCATCGACACATACAACCCAACCTACGATCCACAGGGGTTGTTCCTTAACGACGATCACGACGAAGTGTTCCTGATCACGCCGGATGGCAGAATCATCGATGAACGGGTGTGGGGAGACTGATTGACCTCACCATAGGCTAGCCGCTTGCAAAGACGTGACACAGTGACGCGTAATGAGTAACGAGAAAGGCAGAAGCATCCTCTCGCAAAGGTCTGTCTGTTGTCGAGCTTATACAGACAGAACGCCAAGGAAAGCACAGGAACACCGAGAGAGGAACTCCGCTGGCAGATCTCTGAATTACGTGAGGTTCAATGAGAACGTCGGGCACCCGTCGGTGTATGGACGCGCATAGGCAGGCAAGACCGAGCGCTACGTAAACCTCTTGTTGTAGCGTGTGCAGCTTGTCTGCCATGTTTTCGTGCACCACGAAAGGTATTTCTCCCACAAAGACGCGGAACAGTTATGCGAAAGATTAGAAGCGTCCTATTGCAAAGACGCAAAGGGCTGTCGGTTGTCTAGCTTATACAGACGGAACGCCGAGGAAGGATAGAGATTTGAAAGAACAAGAAAGATTGCATTTCTTCGCGGTCTCTGCGGCTTGAGCGAACAAGAGCGAGCTGGCAAGAGATGTCCTTCCTATCACAACGTTGCAGGCAAGCTGCGACGCTACGAAAGAGTGGTGTGGGTCTATGCTTGCGTAGTGTCGGGCGATGTGCCCGACATTCTCCGTGCTCATCAATGCTGCAAGCTGCCAGCTGATGGCTGATGGTGTCTTGGCGAGCAGGAGGATGTGCATCTTGCAGAAGGATCAGCGAGTGATGAGTGACAACAAGTGACATAACAAGCTGCACTCAAAGGCCCGAACCGGGGAATCTTCCTGTGTTGTATGAGACCTTCGGTGAGCAAACGCGTTCGGCGCTGGGAAGAGTGTAGTTTGTAATTGTTTACAGGAAGAGAAGCACGGCTATTGACAAAGCGCTCTAATTCCTATATAGTGGCTGGATGGTGTAGGGGCACATAACAGGTAGATCCTGAAACAGGGTAAACCTACCGCGAGGTGGGGACACAAAGCCATGGGTCTCAATAGATTGCCAGGCAACCAGGGTCAAGGGGCTGGTCTAGTGGCTGTAGTGGCGCTGTGTAGGATATGTTTATTGAGGACGCTCTTCGTTTACGGAAGAGCGTTTTGTTTTGTCAACAGCGAAGAAACCACTGCAGGAAGGTGACATGATATCGCGTAGCACTTAAGCGGGGGGAGAGGGTGAGAATGCCAAGGAGAACCCTCTGGGAGATCTTGTTCCTGGTGGTAATTGTGACCATCGGGACATGTACGGCGTTCGCGCAGCTGTCGGGGCGCTTTGGGATGAATCTTGTTGCTCGGCGAATTCCGACAACTTTGACAGGCGAGATAAAACTGGCTACGCCGAGCGAATTCGTAATGCTCGAGTTCGCCATCGCGTCAAACCTGATAATCAATGCCAGCTTCGGCTTTGCGGATCTAGATATCGACGCCGTGGTGAACACGGCTGGGCCGGAGCACTGTGTTATCAAGGCGCCCATAAACCTTGGCGAGCTGGCCTTCTACGAGATTACGTTCGACAAGTTGAGCATCGTTCCCGAGATGTGGTTTGCCGTTCCCTTTGAAGCGGTAACCGATGTAAACAACCTTCCCAACTCGGTGGTCATCCCGCCTGGGGACATCATGTTCGTCAAGGCACGCGTTACGTTCTCTACCTCCATATCAGGGTTCAGCGTAACGCAACTTGCGATGTTGGAGGACGTCAATTTTCCCAACCCCGGATCTTCCTTCACAACCAGGACCCCCGGATCCCTTTACACTCCCTTGTATTATCGCGTTCAGAGCCAGAGCTTTGCCGTTGGAAGCTTAATCTCCGCAAGCTGGCGCGCGCAGGCGGGCTTTTCGATGAGCGCCAACATCGGAGTGAATGCATCGCAGTCTGGCAGAAGCGTTAAGGGCTACTCCGCCACTGGCAGCGTCTCGCCCGACAACTTCTTTGCTACGATCGGCATCGGCGGTATTAAGCTGGCGGACATGAATCTTGGCGGCACGGCATTTCAGTCGGTGATGCTCGGTACGAGCTTCTCGTTTACGCAAACGCCTACGCAGACGGAGGGAACGACAGCCTTCAACACTAGGATCAATCTGTCCGGCAAGCTGTGGGACAAGGTGAGCATCGGCGGCTCGGTGACCCTCGCCCCATTCCCGCCCAAGTTTGGCGGGGTGTCGCTGTCGATAAACATGGAGCCGTTCCGGTTGGCTTTCGCGTTGGACACGATGACCCTCACTTCTATGTCGTTTAGCTTTGGCACGGGGCTAAACATGGGAGCGATGACTGGGTCATTCGGTCTTACGGCCTCGGGTCTGGAGAGAGGGATGACGGGGCTGTCGATGAGGTTATCGCTTTCGCAGGGGATCTTCTCGGCGGGGACGAGTGTGGCATTCGCCAATCGCGCGGAGAAGTTCGGGTTTGCGAGTCTGGGAAGCACTCTTACATTTAGACTTAGTCCAGCGGTAGTGACGGTACAGGCAACATTTGGACGATACGGACTAACACGCGCCGCGGTCACAGCCGGCGTGGTGTTTTAGGGGGGGGAAAGCCATGAGAAATGACTTGATGAGAGGCGCTTTCAAAGGAGAGAAAAGGATGACCCGTAGCAGAAAACAGGTGGCTTCCATACTAATTCTCACCTTGATTCTTGGACTTCTGGTCGGACTATCCGCGTTCGGCGCAGACGTTGATACAACGACTGCGATAGAGTTCTCGCTCACGGATCCTGTGGTTGGGCAATCGGTCACCGTGACATGGACTGTTGATGCGCAAACAGATTCCTTCACTTTCACCGGGGGTACTCTGGAGCGCTCACTCTGGGATCCGGACGCGACAAGCCTGAATCCTGGTGATGTGACGCCCGTATCCGGCAGCGATCCCTTCACGAGCACCTATGACTTCACCGCGAACAAGGCAGGAACGTACACCGCTGGCGGCACCTACACCGGCTGTCCAACGTGCACTCCCGTAGTCAACGGAAGCAGCGCGACGGATGCCACGCTCGCCGTGAACAAGGCGAACACCTCTACGAGCGTGAGCCCCGGTGTGGGACCGTTCGTCACCGGCCAGACCGTGACCTTTACCGCCACGGTTTCCGACGACCCCGCCGGAACGGGTGTCCCCACGGGCACTGTCACCTTCTACGCCGACGGAACACCGATCGCGGTTGACAAGTCACTGAGTGGTGATCCGGCGAAGGCCACGTGCACTGCGTCGTTCAATGCGGAAGATTCTACGATCGAGATCACCGCCACCTACAACGGGGATACGAACTACAAGAGCAGCTCGGGTCCGATGACCCTTACGGTGAACCAGGCGGGGACCGACACATCGGTTGCGTCGGACAAGACATCCGCAGTCACCGGCGAAACCGTCACCTTCACCGCAACTGTTGTCGACGCCACGTCGCCCTCCGGATCCGGGATCCCGACGGGAACGGTAGAGTTCTTCGCCAACAGTTCGTCGCTCGGAAGCGTATCCGTCGTAAGCGGAGTGGCCACCCTCGATACGTCGTTTGACGCGGCCGACAGCACGGTCTCGATCGATGCGACATATTCAGGGGACGCCAACTACGTAGGCAGCTCGGGCTCGTTGCCGGAGCCGATCACCATCGACCAGGCAAGCACGACGATCTTGATTACCTCCGACCTGTCGACGGCTACTGTTGTCGGCGAGCCCTATACGGTGGGCGGGACCGTCAAACCCTTGTACGCGAACGGCACGCACACTACCGCCGGCACCGTGCACGTGTCGGATGGCACGGATACATGCACGGACACCACCCTCACGTGGAATATCGATCACTGGGACTGGAGTTGCAGCCTCACGTCGATGACAGCGGGCAGCGACAAGACGATCACCGCCACGTTCGATCCAACAGAGCCGACCAGTCCTCCCGATCCCATGGATCCCGGGGCGGATGTCAACTACGAGACCAACAAAGCCACGCTCTTGCACACGGTCAATCAAGCGAACACAACGACCACTGTATCGTCGAGCGTGAATCCGTCGGTGACCGGGCAAGGCGTGACGTTCACCGCGACGATCAGCGCAGTGTCCCCGGGTGCGGGGACGCCGGCCAACGGCACAACGGTGACCTTTGTTGTCAAGGACAAGAACAGCTTGGAGATCACGGGGAGCCCGTTCTCGCCCACGTTGAGCGGGGGCGCGGGCCAGGCGAGCACGTCGTCAATCGCGAATCTGGAGGCGTCTGGAAGCTCGTACACCGTGACCGCCACATTCAACCCAGGGGCACTTGGAGAGACCGGTTACGATCCCAACTATGGCACCTCCACAAGCGCTGAGTTCACGCAGAACGTCAACAAGGCGACCACGACGACGGTTATCACCGGGACAAGTCTGGGGACAAATACCGATGTTGGCGAGCAATACACGGTCAGAGGGGAGGTCGCGGTCGACTCGCCCGGAGGCGCGATACCCCCCAGCCCCCCGGAGACGACCGGTGACGTCGAGGTATCCGACGGGACGGACACGGTTACGATACCCGCGGCAGATCTGACATGGCACAGCAATCACTGGACTTGGAGCACCGCTGACCCGGATCCTTTCGTATCGACCACCGCGGGCGCCAAGACACTCACCGCCACATTCCTCAGAGACACTGACTACCAGCCCAGCAGTGACACGGATTCCCACACCGTCGACAAGGCCGGCACCACGGTGGCCATCACCGGAACTGATCTTGACACAGTAGACACGGTCGTCGGGCAATCCTACGAGGTCAAGGGAACGGTGACAGTCACCTCTCTAGGGACTCTGCCGCTGACGGGTGGCACGGTGACCGTCAGCGACGGGACGGACTCCTATAGCGCGACCCCTGATCTCAGCACCGGGGTTTGGAGCTGCGCGAGTTTTGTCTCAACAACCGCAGGCGCGAAGAAAATCACCGCCACCTACTTCGGGGATGCGAACTACGAGGATGACACCACGCTTGTTGGAGACGATGCGGGCACGGAGCCCGTAGATCACCAAGTTAACCCGGCCAGCACGACGGTGGCCATCACTTCAGAGCTGACAGGTTCGGGGAATGCGACCGTTGTCGGACAGTCGTACACGGTCAGCGGCACAATCACGCCGAAGCCCACGACAGGGACGCACACGACCACCGGCAGCCTCGAAGTGTCCGACGGGACAGATACTTGTACAGACACAACGCTGGTCTGGAACGTAGCCGGGTACTGGGATTGGAGCTGCGATCTCATCTCAACTACCGCGGGTACGGGTGACCCAAAGACGAAGACGCTCACCGCGACCTACTCCGGTGACAGCAACTATGATGCGCCAGCCGCCCCTCCGACGACAACCCATGTCGTCAATCAGGCCGGCACGACTGTAGAGATCACCGGGACAGCGCTCGACACGGCTACTGTCGCCGGAGAGACGTACACTGTCAGCGGCCGGGTCACGCCGGTGAACACAACGGGAACACACACAAACACCGGTACCGTAAAAGTATCGGACGGTACGGTTGCGGATGACGTAGCAAGCATACCGCTCTCCTGGAGCGTAGATCATTGGGAGTGGAGCAGCCCCTTCACTTCGAATGTAGCCGGTGCGTCAAAGACGCTCACCGCCACATTCGATCCCACTGAAGCATCCAGTCCCCCAGGGGCTGACGCGAACTACGCGACCAGTGAAGGTACGGAATCCCATACGGTCAACCAGGCGGCCACGACGACAACTGTGACCTCGAGCGTGAATCCGTCGGTGACCGGGGAGGGCGTGACGTTCACCTTCACCGCGACCGTCGTTGCGGTGGCGCCGGGATCCGGCACGCCGGCTGACGACACTACGGTGACCTTTGTTGTCAAGGACAAGAACGGCACGGACATCCCGGGGAGTACATTCACTGAAGCGTTGAGCGGGGGCGGGGGCCAGGCGAGCACGTCGCCCATCACGAATCTTCTGCAGGCGTCTAAGTCCCCGTATACCGTCACGGCTACCTTTGATCCTGATCCCGCAACGGATCTCAATACGGATCCTAACTACAACACCTCCACAAGCGCTGCGTACACCCAAAACGTCAACAAGGCGACTACGACAACGTTCATTACCGGGACCAGTCTGGGGACAAATACCGATGTTGGCGAGCCATACACGGTAAGTGGGACGGTCGCGGTCGACGCGCCCGGAGGCGCGATACCCTCCAGCCCCCCGGAGACGACCGGTGACGTCGAGGTATCCGACGGGACGGACATGGTGACGATAGCAAGTGCGGACCTCACCTGGGATGCCAACTACTGGGATTGGAGTACCGATAATCTCTGCGGCGGATCTCCGCCCTGCTTCACCTCAACTACAGCGGGCGCGAAGATCCTCACCGCCACCTACTCGGGTGACGCCAACTATCAGCCGAGCAGCGACACGGATGATTCACACACCGTCGACAAGGCCGACACCACCATCGACATCACAAGTGATTTGCCCGCTTCATCCACGGTCGGTGCTTGGTACGAAGTCAAAGGGACGGTTTTGGTCACGTCTCCCGGAAACCTCCCGCTCACCGGTGGTAGTGTGTCAGTGACCGACGGATGGGATACGTATCCTGCCACCTTGACCCTCAGCACCGGGGCATGGATCTGTGACTTTGTCTCCACAATCTCCGGCTCCCTGAATCTCACCGCAAAGTACTTCGGTGACGCTAACTTCAACGACAGTCCCTTCTCGGCAGCTGAATCTCACACGGTCACTGACTTGTCGATCCCCGAACCGACGAGCCTCGAGATCCTCGGTCCGGGGACGGCTTGCCCGTGGGAGCCGATTCTTCTGCTGGCACGGGTGACGCATCCGCAGACGCCCGGGCTGACCAATTTTGACGGCTGTGTGACATGGGACGTCGGTGGAAGTGATGTCGAAACGTTCGAGAGCACGTGCTTATGCGGCGAGGGCCAGTGTTTCGATGTTTCGGCTGACGCATGTTGCGCCGTCAGTCCGGTCGGAGAGTGTGCGGTCTACTACACTCCCGATGACGATATTGGGACCATCACTATCACGGCGCAGTACGTCGACGACTCTTCGTATGAGAATAGCGACTATGCCAACACGTTCCTTTACGTCGTCAAGCGCAACACCAGCACGACGGTGCTCGGATCGGACACCCCCCTTGTCGCCAATGACACCGCCACGTTCACGGTGATTGTCCAGGACACCTCCAGCGCGACACCGTGCGCCTCCTGCGTGCCGGTCGGAGACGTGACGATTACGGTCAATCCCCCGGGAGTGGGGACGCTGGGCGGCCTAACCGGTGATAAGTACACCCTTGCTGCTTCCGATGCCGGCATATTCACCTTCACCTACACGCCGACCAGCAAGGCGACCACGCCGCACACGGTTACGGCCACCTACACAGGAAGCACGACCCACAACGGGAGCGCCGGAAGCTTCGATCAAGCGATCATCGGGCGCACAGCCGACATCGGAATGAGCGTCGCGCCGTCGACGGCGTACGTCTACCAGCCGGTGACGATCGCCGTTCACGTTGAGGACGATACCACCGCAGGGACGGGACCCATTCCTAGTGGCGCCGTGGAGTTTGCCACGGACCTAGGTGGCGGAGACGGATCAGGCACGTTTTTTCCTGCGAGTGCAACTTGCGCTCTCGACGCGGACGGGAATGGTACAATCGTCTACATCCCTGACGCCCTCTACAACGACAGCACGGACGACCACACGAACCCGCTCAAGACGATCACCGCCACCTACTCGGACCCGAGCAACGTCCATGCCGGGACATCGACAGTGGGTCATCTGAATGTCATTCTCCGTGCGACGACGACGACCGTGAAGTTTGCTACATCAAAAGGGATTCTCGTCAACGAGATGACCACGTTCACTGTGAAGGTCAAGGACGCGTCCGGTGTACCCGGCACACCTCCCAGACCGGCGGAGTACGTGCCGTATCCAGCACTGGACAGAACGATGATCGGGATCACCAAGTCGCTGGAACCGAAGAGCGAAGGGCACATCACCCATACCTGGGGACCGGGCGCTGGTTCTGGCGGTACGAAGTGGGTCTTTCAGTACTATCGTTCGGCGCTCGATTCGGAGGGCGGCGAAAACGACACGATCACCGTAACCTACACGCCGAAGAACGAAGACACCGGGATCTACACGGGGAGCAACGGGGCCTACGGCAAGAGCATCAGCCGGCGACCAACCGTGACGACCATCACCAATGAAGCAGCGACGGTAGATGGAATTCAGTATGACATCCAAGTTGATGAGGACCCGAGCAACAACGGTGGGTATTCGACGCTTGGGGGAAAACTCGTAGAGAAGGGCGGCACCAGCCTCGACGAGACGCTGGTCGGTCCCGTGCCTCCGAAGTCCTATGCTGGCATGACGAAGGATGTCGATGACCCAGGTCATACGCTGATGGTCAACGTCACGGTTCACTACGAACCGAACGACCGCGTGCACCTGACGTCGCTGGACTCGGTGACCATCGATCGGTCGGACTACATCGATACTCTCGACCCGACAGATCCGAGCAACGACGGCTCCGGTTGCACTGATGGGTGCGGAGACGGGGGAACGAACGTCGACCAGATAATCTTCAACATGAACTCCGCGGTTGTGGCCCTGCAAGCAACGCAAATGGGGCTTGACGCTGCCACGATCATCGCGAGCCTCTTCCCGAACCCTGTCGTGACTGTGGGAATCATCTTCGAATCCGGCGCAGAAATCCCGGCCAAAGACATCGTCATCGCGGTGCTCGACGGGGCGAACCTCTTGCTTGAAGTCGCCATCATGGCGATGGAGACCGACCTCGACGGTGATGGGCTTCCGGATACGGTCGAGAATACCATTACTCACACCGAATACAACAACACTGATTCGGACGGTGACGGCATGGGGGACTACGACGAGATCAGCTACTGTGGGGGATATTACGGCGGCACGCTGCGACCAAACCCGAACATCTCCGATAGCGACAGCGACGGACTGATGGATGGCTACGAACTGGCACCGTTCTATACCGACGTCTGTGTTACGGACACCGACTGCGATACGCTTCCGGATGGGGTGGAAGTGGCGTGTCGCACAGAACCGACGGCAGACAACGGTTTTGACACAGCTAAGTTTAACGCGCTGGGATACTCCTACACCTTCCCGGCGGACTTCGCTGATAAAAGGGATCAGCCGAATCCCCGCGAAGCGGACACTGATGGGGACGGACTTCGCGACGACACTGAGCTCGGTCCCGGAGATATAGGGACACCCCAGGACTACCCCGTGGAGAATTACTCGTCGTATTCTCCGTATGTGAACGATGCGGATTCCGACGGTGACGGTATCCTGGATGGAAACGAGTCTACGAATGGGGACGCTGTGTGGAACTACACGCAGGTCGGAGGGACGGGTACAACCGGAAGTGGTGAAACGCACCTCTGCTTTGCAGACACGGACGAAGACGGACTGCTCGACGGAGAAGAGGAGGCGTTATTCGGCCGTGGGGAAATTGAAGTACACAGCACGCTCGGGACGATTACGACGCCGGCTCTCGATGATGATTCCGACGATGACGGCCTCTCCGACTACGAGGAGCAGGTCGTTACCGGGACGGATCCGCTGAATTGGGATAGCGATGACGACGGGATCTCGGATGCCGATGAGCTGATCGCCACCAGTGGAACCTGGCCGGCGCGGAGCTTCTACCAATCCTCCGACCCGCTCGATCCGGATACCGACGACGACGGACTTACCGACTACATCGAGTACGGCAACAACGGCGTGGGCACTGGCTTGGGAACGCTGTACCCACGTGATGACGGCCCCGCTGGAGACCCTGATATTGACTGTCCGCTCGTCAACGATGACGACTCCGACAACGATGGGCTGCAAGACGGCACGGAGAGCTGGAACGGCGACGATACGATCACCACGGGAACTATCGGCAACTCCTTGCTTCAAGCGGACACGCCCGACGACGCGTATTCGCACACGAAGACAGGCGAGACGGATTTCTGCAATCCCGACACCGACGGGGACGGCCTCACGGACGGCGAAGAAGTCGCTCTGCTCGGCGGTCTGCCCGTCGATGGTCTGCAGGCCGGTGACACCCTCACTGGATTCGCGCCGGTCACTCCAAAGGGCGTCTCAACAGTCTTCGGAGACGATGGCGCGGACCTTGATCCTACCATTCCGGCTCTAGACGATGACTCGGACAACGACGGCCTCTCCGACTACGAGGAAGTCAACATCACCGGCACCGACCCGCTCGACCAAGACTCAGACAACGATACGCTGAGCGACGCCAACGAACTGATCGCCACTGGAGGCACCTGGCCGAACCGGACATTCATCCAAGAGTCCGATCCGCTTGATCCGGATACTGACGATGATGACCTCTACGATCAGATCGAGTATCCGGGATCCGGGCTCGGTACCACAAGAGGAACCGGAGGAACCCCCGACACTATCTGTCCCATCGTCAACGATGACGACTCCGACGATGACGGGCTGCAGGACGGCTACGAGGACGACGATCACGACGGTACCGTAGACCCTACCGACAAGGACGGGATCTGGAACAACTACACCATTGGCAATAGCGGTTCCGCTGGTAGCGGCGAGACTAATCCCTGCGACCCGGATACCGACCGCGACGGCCTCTCCGATGGGGAAGAAGAAGGTCTGATCGCCCGTTCTTCGACGTGGCAGCTTCGCTCAGGGGAATTCGGAGTCGAGGGCGCTACGTCAGGAGCAAGCACAGTCCCGGCGCTCGATGATGACTCCGATAACGACGGCCTCTCCGACTACGAGGAAGTGAACATCACGCAAACGGATCCCCTTGATGCGGACAGCGACGACGATACGCTGTCCGATGCGAACGAGCTGATCGCCACGGGGTATCTATCGTTAATGCACCCAGATGGTGGAGTCCTGACCTTTACTCCTCGTGAGTTCCAACAGGAGAGCGACCCGCTCGACCCGGACACCGACGACGACGACCTTCACGATCCGGTTGAGTACCCGGGTTCCGGGCTGGGCACCACGAGAGGGCTCGGCGGAACACCGGACAACATCTGTCCGTACGTCAACGACGACGACTCCGACGACGACGGCCTCCAGGACGGCACCGAGGATGCCAACCACGATGGCACCTGGGGGGTGTTGGGCACTGGGATCGTCGTGGGTACTACTCTCGATCAGGCCCAGAAGTGCACGGCTGCCAACTGTTACTGGGAGACCAACCTCTGTAATCCTGATACGGACGGCGACGGGCTGTTGGACGGCGAAGAGGTCGGCCTGATAGGCGGCGAGCCGTTGTTCGAACGGCCAAAACCGCAGGAGACCTTCTCCACGGAAACACCGGAGGGCGTGTCCACGATCTTGCCATACGGGACAGGGCCCGCAGGTTATTCTCCTCCAGGGACACAGGGCGACAAACTCGGCCCGTACTTCTTCGACCCAGCGGTTGGCAGCGACATCGATGAGACTATCCCTGCCCTGGACATGGATTCCGATAACGACGGCCTCTCCGACTACGAAGAAGTGAACATCACGCAGACTGATCCGCTCGATGCGGACAGCGACGACGACACGTTGAAGGATGCCGATGAGCTGATCGCCATCGCCGGGGCATGGCCTCAGAGGACGTTCGATCAGGAGTCCGATCCTCTGGACATCAACACCGACGACGACCATCTGTTCGATCCGCAGGAGTACTACAACGCCGGGCAGTACGGAAGTGGATTGAGCACGGCCGGCGGTGCCGCACCGGCCGGCGACCGCGACACGTTCTGTCCGTACGTCAACGACGACGATTCCGACGACGACAGCATACAGGATGGCGCGGTTGTGGAGGTGGATCCTGAGCTTACAGTAACTGGGACGTTGGTCGCGCCATCGGGCTATGACTACAGCTACACGCACTACGAGGACTTCGTTGACGTCGTTGCGTGTACGAACCTCGCGTTCCCTGGGGAGGCAAAGGCCAACATTGAAGACTTCGATGGTGAGCAGCGGGACGATTCCACTCTCAACGTTTGCGATCCGGACTCCGACGGTGACGGACTGAACGATGGTGAAGAGATCGGGCTTGGCACGAACCCCGACGACTGCGATACCGACAATGACGGCCGCAACGATTGGCACGAAGTTACTGGCGGTGGCCCGATCCCAACCGATCCGTACGACCCCGACACAGACGACGACGGACTACTCGACTCGGCCGAAGTGTTCGGAACGAATCCGACGAACCCTGTTAACGCCGATACCGACGGCGACGGCTTGTGCGACGGCGGGACGAGAACGCCGTGGATGACCCTGAATCCCTCTGACCCAAGGGTTGTTGTTAACCCGATCTGCAAGTCGTGTTCCACGCCGGGAACCTATGAGTGTCCATCGTCGCTTCCTCGCCAAGGGAGCCCCGACGGGATCGGCGATCATCCAAATCCCTTAGGCATCGGGGAGGACGAGAGCGGCGAGGGGGATTGGAATACGGGCGAGACCGATCCCAACCAGTACGACACCGACGGCGATGCGGTTGGCGACGGCATCGAACGGCTCGCCTTCTCGACGTCGCGACAGTACATGATTCCGACCGTCGACATCTTCGGTCGGCCAATCACGGTGACGTATCCGGCAGCGAACAACGTGAGATCCGTATGTGGTTGTCTGGACCCGTTGGATTCGGACTCCGATGATGACGGGCTATCGGACGGCTTTGAAGATCGAAATCACGACGGGAACTTCGACTTCCTTCCGAGTGAGTTTGACCATCAGGACCCACTACCCGGCCCTCCGATTCCCTACCCGACCGAGACAAATCCGTGCGACCGCGATACCGACCATGATGGTCTGACCGACTGGGAGGAGCGGTACCAACGACAGCCGCTGACCACGTATCCGGTTCTGCCACCAGGGCTCCCGATCGACAATGACGGTGACGGCTTGTTCGACGAGGATCCGACGATGGACGGGATCGACAACGATTTCGACGGATTCGATGGCGAGGATCCGATCGAAGCCCCGATCGAGTTAACCTTTAACCCGACGAACCCGCTCGATCACGATACCGATAACGACCGGCTCTACGACGGGGAAGAGGTGTATTGGGTCTGCGTCGCGGTCACGTACACGCAGCTTGATAACGACGGCGACGCGTTGATTGATGAAGACCCGATTGATCTACTCGACAACGACGGCGACGGCCTGTTCGATGAGGACCCGGTCGACTTCTCTGTTCGCTTTGTATCGATGCTCGACCCGACGTGTCGTGATTCCGACGCTGATGGGTGGATGGACGGATTGGATGACGATCCATGCAACTCGGAGTTGATCCCGCTTCTGCCGGATGTGACAATCCAGCCGATCGACACGGATGGAGACGGTTTCTCCGATGACGACGAGATCGTTGCCGGGACGCATCCGAATGACCCTGAGGAGTATCCGGCCGCATACTGCATGATCGATCTTGATTTCGACCAAGAGATCGACGACCGGTTGTGGCTCGAACCGACTTTGTGTTGCGGAATTGCCAACTCGGTGGCGATCGACATCGATTCGAATGTGCTGATCGACGCACGCGTACGGATCATCGCCCCGCGCGATGTGAAGCAAGGCGACTTTGATGGCGATGGCTCCGAGGACGACTACCGTTACGTTGTTGAGTACGCGTTTTCTAACTACCGCGTAGTGCAGCCGCGAATCGTGCTGACGATCGACGACTATAACGGTGATCTAGTGATAGATCACGCCGAGGTCGTGAAGAAGTAGATCGACCTAAATGATTGCGCCCCCGGGCTTCCAGCTCGGGGGCTTTTCTTTAGGTTCCTTGGATTCAACTTCCAAGTGCAACTGTCAAGGGGGTATGTGTGGAGAAGAATACTTCATACGGGGTTCGGAAGCCAAGTGTCTTCCGTGGTCGGTGATTGAGCCGCTCCATTGCCT
>Ga0307990_1002024_pt1 | contig 16552 bp, 12 predicted proteins | sample EllFjometagen129_FD_203168 | JGI IMG/M metagenome (GOLD analysis project Ga0307990, IMG submission 203168) | Marine microbial communities from Ellis Fjord, Antarctic Ocean - #129 | ecosystem: Environmental > Aquatic > Marine > Unclassified | place: Southern Ocean | collected 2014-10-08
GTTTTGGAAATTGTCGTTGTTAAGGTTGCTTATACTGAATTGATTTCAGTATAACGTGTAAGTATGCAAAATAATCTATTTTTTGTCAAATACAGGAGGGTACGTTCAACTCTCAACTTCTAATATTAACCTTTTCCCCCATTCAAAAAAGCCCCTTCAGGGCTTTTTTACTTGTTTGCTAAGTTTTGGAGGGAAATCGTATTAGACTTCCCTGTAAAATGATTGAAAGAGTTTGAAAGAGGGGTGGGTTTAATTGGCTAAACCCGATGCAGTCAGCTGATCTTGCATCACCCCTTGCTTATAATCTTCAATGATTCTTGACTGTTAGGACACTTCGTCACTGCTAGGACACTTGTCAATCCTAGATTATTATGACATTCGTCAATCCGGCAGTTATAGAAGATAGAAGACTCAGGAAGAATCGTAGAAAAAACAAAATTTCTACCGTGCTTCATAGCTCTCTTGTTAGGGAACGTTCTACTCTTTTATGTGCCTTACTACGGGCAGTATTAGAGTCGCGTGCATCGCAACACGGCGTATTGTTTAGCGTCCTTATTAAATACGTCTTACCTGTCCCCACCAATTTTTACTCTCAAACTCCTTCCAAAACTTAACGAACAAACTTTAAATTTCAATATTATTATAGCAGCAATGAGAGTTCTCTCTCTGCGCAAAAACCACGCAAGAAACTGTTAAACTTTTCTTCCTCATTTTGTTTAACGCTCACCACCACATGCCAATTATTGAGATGTGGATAATGCCATTCCCCATCGTCAAGTGGAAATTCTTTACCAAGTCGCTGTACAAAAAATTCCATGTATTCTGCGGGGATAGTTATATCCAAACTCATTTTACGTTTGCGGGCATCATCATATAATGAGAATTCTTTATGTGAACATAATAAAGATAAAAAATTGTCGAATTTTTCTTCCTCATTTTTCTGAACGCTCACCACCACACGACACCCCTTAAAATGTGGGTCATAAATAATGGGCCGTGGGCAATAACCACCTCGCCCTGGGAATTCTCCATCTCCTATTGAGCCAGTAAATGGAAATTCTTGACCAAAATACCTCGTGAAAATTCCTATGAATTTCATGGGTATAATAACTTCTATACTCATTCCATCCCTGTCAACAACTACATCATATATTTTTCCCATGTTTTACTCCTTTGACTATAATGTTAAAGAGAAATAAAGAGAATACACAAATTCTCTTCCCAAAACTTAACAAACAAGCTTTAAATTTCAATTTTCAATATTTATATGGTCGCAATGAGAGTTCTCTCTCTGCACAAAACTTATACAAGAAATTGTCGAACCTTTCTCCCTCATTTTTGTAAACGCCCACTACAACATGCCAATCATTGAGATGTGGATAATACCTATTAATTCCCCTTGGTAATTCTCCAACTCCAAGTGGAAATTCTTCACCAAACTGCCGTGCAAAAACTTCCATGTATTTTACGGGGATAATAATATCCAGACTCATTTTACGTTCGTAGACACCTACCTCGTATGATGGGAGTCCTTTGCGTGCACAGAACATGGGCAAGAAACTGTCTAACTTCTCTTCCTCATTTTTTTGAATTCTCACTACAACATGCCAACTATTGAGATGTGGATAATACCTATCGATTTTCCCTGGGAATTCTCTAACTCCTAATGAGTTATAAAATGGAAATCTGTCGCCAAACTGCTGTGCAAAAACTTTCATGTATTCTACGGGGATAATAATATCCAGACTCATTTTACGCGTGTCAACAGCTACATCATATTCCTTTTCTATACTTTCCTCTCCCATACTTGCCTCCTTTCAACCTTCCTGATTACTATAATGTTAAAGATAAATAAAGAGAATGCGCAAATTCTCTTCCCAAAACTTAACAAACAAGATATTAATTCTAATTTTATACGGTTACCCACTTGTCTCGCCGTTTACCTACCGTTAGGTAGGTAGCTCAAAGAGCTTAGGCGGATGTGTGCCTCAGTATACTCTGCCGAGGACTTAGTGAAACATTTAGGTTGTTCCAAAACCTTGCCTGCCTGACGGCAGGCAGAAAAATAGTCTAAAAAATTTAGATTATTTCTCGACCAATGTAGATTGCAGGTATCTCGTGAAATACGAGAAAGCAATCAAGATTTTTCTCCCTAGAAAGGAGGTGATTCGTGGGAGAAAATGAAATGAGCCCGTATTTATTGTTAAATTACTTTCCATTAATCCAAAGCTTTAACAACTTTCAAGGTATCTTCTATAACCTTATTTTCAGAAAATCCGGTAGGTTCTACTTTTTTATCCTGATATAATCTTTTTACTCCTTGGATGAACTCATCAGCAAAAGAAGGAGTCAGTAAATCAACCTTTGAAAAGTCCAGGCTAATATCTCCATTTGCTCCATTCACTATTTGCTTAACACGTAAAGCCGCCTCCCTGCCAGCAGGTCTACTGTTTAAAATCGTTCCAAATTTTCGCATTTGAATTGTAACCATAATTTTAATAATGAAGCGTTAATTGAGCGATAGTACCTAGAATCTTGTTACACTTTTCTTCATGCATTCCGTTCTTATCTACCTCTATCAATCCCTCTCCTGATTGGATTGATACTTTACCAGAAAAATTTTTGATTGTCCAATCTTGAATAACCTTTAAACCATTACCTCTTTTTTCTCCAACTCTTCCCGTATTGCCCCTTAATCCTTTTCTTAAAGCTTCTATATCATTTTTTAGTTCAGGAAAGGCTGGTAAGAGTGAAGTTAAAAACCCCACCCCTGCGTCACTAACTATTACTTGGACATACTTCTCTTTAGGATAATTTTTAACAATAATCAAACATCCCATAAAATCAGTCGGCCAATTCCCTAAATTATGGTCAAAAGAATTATTACCTAATTCTCCAATTAGACTGGTTACTCTTTCGGGATCTATCTTTTTTAAGCCAAACTCTCTAAACGTTTCAAGAAAATACGAGAGCTTCCCATCAAAATGACTTCTTAAACGACAATGTGTTATTTTTTTAATATTCAAATCTTCCTGCCCTGTAGCTTCAATCCCATCTAATAATTTGGCTTCTTTTTTATAATTCAATTCATCTAAAATTTCAGAAAAGCCAATTTCTTTCAAATACCTCAATAAATCTTTATTGGTTGGCAAAATAAGCCGTTTTTTTGCTTCTCTCTGTTTTTCAATTAAAATTGAAAGAACCAATGCCAAACTCCAAGAATCTAAATGTGAAACATCGGATAAATCAGCTTGATTTCCATTTAGAACTTCTTTTATTTTGTCGTTGATGTTTTCGTAAGTTAATTTCATAAATTTATTATAGCATAGAATATTAAAATAGGTTAATCAATCACTTAAAAATTTCCATCCAAATTTCTTAATTCTCCGAGAGAAAATAAGCAAGAAGCCTCTAATAATTACAACTTAATCTTCGTCAGTCCTTTTAGTGGTCTTATTCCCATTTTTCATATTTTGGCTTTGGTCCTACAATTTCAAAAAGTTCATTAAAGATCTTGGGGGTATTATCTTTTTTTATAACACATACCTTTATACTGTGAGGTCCTTCTCCATGTTCACAAGAATGGGCAATGTCACCTTCAACCTCATTGCACCATACATACCCGCAAACAAAAAATTGAGGCATTGGAGCTTGAACTCCCCCGCTAATATCCGACCAGTGTAAATCTCTTATTTTATCAAACTTCACACTGGCTATGCGATAATCATTCCACTGCCGTCTGATAAAAACTATCTTTGGCTTTGTTGTTTCCGCCATTTTCTTATTACTTTTCATTGCTTGTTTTAATTACTAATTAATTATTAAAAAAAATACATTTCTCATCTACAACTATTATCCTCGGAAATGTCCAACTCCGTATACTTTTAACGCAGTGCTGATTATAATCGCCCCGCTTAAGTTTTGTAAAGGTTTTTTTATTACGCCAATATACATGGGGCTGTAGCTACAATTTTATGCTCATCCCCTTTCTATGAGCCTCTTTAGCTTCATGGTCACTTAAGATTCCTAAATAATGCTTGCTGGTGGTTTGAATATTTGAATGCCCTAGAAGTACCTGAATATGCCCCAGACTAACGCCATTCTTTAGTAAGGTTGTAGCAAAACTATGCCGGATAGTATGAGCAGTAACACTCTCCGGCATCCCTGCTAGCCTACGATACCTCCTGAAGCTTCTCTGAGCGTCATTTCTATCCCAACGGGTATGTCTTTTACTTTCCCCTATAAATATAAACCGGCATTTATATTTTCTCTTTTTTAGATAACCCTTAATACATTTAAGCGACCAGTCCGTAAAATACAATTTTCTCTCTTTATTGCCCTTGCCAATAATAGTTGCTTCTTTCTCCTTGAAGTCTATACCTGTAATTTTAAGATTTAACGCTTCGCTAATTCTGCAACCGGTAGTTATTAGTACAGAGAGAAACGCTCTAAACCTTAAATCTCTAACGTTATCTTTACCGATTGAATGAAAAAACTGTTTTAGTTTTTCTTCAGTTAGATATTCTACTTCACGTTTAGGGATTTTGGGTCTTCTGATTAACTCAGCATCGATTACCTTTAGTTTTAAGTCATTTTCACAGAATCGTAACAAATTCTTAAGTATGGAGAAATTTAAAGCTCTCCGATTGGGGGATAATCTTTTCTTAACAAAATCTTTCTTCAGTTTATTTATATCTGTCTCATTAAGTTTCCCAATGTTAATATCACCAATTACATCAATAAATGATTTCAGTGTCTGTTTGTATTGCTTTATCGTTTCAATGCTGAATTCTTTTTCAAACTCACAATAATCTAAATACAGCTCCCTGGCTTCACTGAATTTTATTGTTTTTTGTTTGTTAAAAAATAACATCGGATTTTTATAATTTGTCCGATGTTAACTTGGAGGGGGAGGAAGTCAAATTAGTTGCCTGCTTATAGAATATGGTAAAGTTTAATTTTGTTCATTATCTTAAAAATCTTTCAAATTTTTTATATTTATTTAATGTTGTCTTTATTTGTTTTCTATAATTATCATAAACACCACTATATAATATATCTAGCCTCCAATGAGTTAGCCCGAGATCTTGGGGGTTAACCCCGCTCAGCATTCCTTTGTTGTGTTGACACCTCAAATGATCAAAAAACAAATCCCTGCAAAAACCACCGCAAAAATTTTTTGTATGTATAAATGCTAAAAAGTTATTTCCATTGTTCACTTTATAAAATGCTTCATCTTTTTCTTTTGTTTTCTTGTGCAATATGGAAGTATATCTCTTATAATAACAATCAATATTTTTTCTGTCTTCGCCTTTAATATTTATTAAAAACAGAAACACGGGGGAATCAAAACCTCTCCAATAATTTAAGGTTTGTTCTTTCACTTTGAGACTGGTTTTATATTCCATCAATGAATTAAGTTTACTTTTTCTTTCTTTTGCAGGTTCAATTTTTGTATTACGTCTAGTTTTAACTTGGATACCGAAAAGTAATTGTGTCGGTCGCTCTCCGTGAACCCATTCACATAAAAAATCAAGCCCAACATCCTTTGAAGAATCAATTTTATGCACAATTGCATACTCGGAAATTAGACTTTCAAAAAATGCCTCTCCTTTGTTCCCTATTTGTTTGGATTTTATGTATTTAACCATAATTTTAACACTAAATAAAAATGCATCACTAGCTATGCTAGCTAGATATTTCCACTTTGTAAAAATTGGCGGGAGTTTCCTATTTTAAAATTCTCATCTCCTGTATTCCTTGGCGCATTTTCCATTCAAACAAATTCTTTTCTCTATTAAACATAATTTCATTAGGAAGCAAAACATCTTCCATTAGCTCTTCATCTCGCATTTTTACACCCTCAATGATTTTCGGCTTAAGTTTGGTTTCTAAAAATTCTACTATTTGATTATACAACTCTTTTTGTTCTATAGACTCCTTGTTAGGACGCATTCCCGTTAAAGTTAAATATACTGGCAATACCGTCGGATAATATCCTTTGATATTACTTACCAGCCCTGTATCAATTTTTTCCCATATGTATTTTAATAGCACTTTCCTAATATTCGCAAAAATAGGCTTGTCAAGAAATAGGATGTCATCAATAAGCAAAATAGCATAATCCCGTATTATATCTTTTTCTGGATATTTACTTAATGCACAGAATAATTCAAAAATGAGTTTGGCATATTGTGCAGTTATACTGGTGGGGTAAAATCCATAAGATTTCTTATCAACAGTAACGTCTAAATCATTTTTAGAAATAGTACCGTTTTTTTCTGCTTCTTTATAAAAATCTCTCAATTTCCACCCGAAGAGAAAAGTGATTTGATGTATTTTTTCTTTAATATGCCAGCTATTTTTTGATTCACTGGCTCGTGCCTCTTCAACAATCATTTCAAAAGCATCTTTAACCAGTCTAAAAGCGTGATCAAAATGTGAATAGTTATAAGCTAAACGAGGTTTTTTAAAATAACTTTTTAAGGCAATTTTAAGTGCTTCAGTAAACAATTTTAATTTTTCAATTTCAATATATTCACCATGTTCAAATTTGATCTGCTCAAATGGACACATATTATGAAGAATTTCTTGATCTGAAAATACATCTTCAAGAAACGGCTTATAATAAATACCTACATCAGAATGTCTTAACTCATTATAAAAAAATGAATCCTTATTTGAGAATAACGCACGCACAAGAGCAGAAAAAGCTGTTTTTATCGCCGTATTATTGTGCAAGTTAGAACTGTTAATGCTATATAAAAATTGTTGGAGAAAATCAGCACGAGTTGTCACAATATGATTTGTAAAGATTGGATTACTTATAATTTGAGTTATGATAAAATCAGTGTTTTTTTTAAATTCTGAAATCTCATTCTTACCACGCGGAATACTTTTAATTTCTTCAATAATAGATCCCCAATTTGCGTTAAGAACATCCGCGACATTGTCTATTTGTTGTGGTAATCGTGAGGTTATTCTGCGAATCAGTGCTCTAATAAAATATTTATCTGTATTTTTGTTAAAGAGTCCCTTATTTTTTGCTCCAAAAAATAAAATTAGAATTGCAGAAACAATAAAAATACTTGATAAAATTTGCCAAGTAACCGATAGAAGGAACACATTTGGAGCTTTGATAATGGGTGTAATTGAAGAGAAAATAATCATTAAAAAACCTAGCAAAACTAAACTGTACACTGCAGGCATTAAATACTTTTTGACTTCTAGTGCAATTGCCCATTTTTCTTTTTTAAATTTATAAACTGCTAAAATAATTGCGATTGTAGCCATAGCCCCACCAATTGAAAAGAAAATTGGCGGATTTGAATATGGATATTTATCCAATTGGAATTGTAAAGGAACGTATAAAAAAATGATTACTAGTAAAGAAGGAACCAGCCAAAATAAATCTTTCACAGCTAATGCGTTTTTTACTTTCATATTAAAACTAATTAAAATACTTCCGAATATACCATTCCCTCATATCAATTCTTGCCTTCAACAATTTTAATCTCCTCCTCCGTCAACCCATAGAGCTTATAAACCATTTCATCAATCTGATGTTCGTAATCCTTTACTTTCGCTTGTTTTTCTTTATCTCTTAAGTAATTTTTATCTTTGATTAGGTTAAGAATTTTATCAACAAGCTCGACAAATGGTCTTTGTTCTTCATCTGAAAGTTTGATAACTGGAACTTTTTCCAATGCAAACTTCTTCCATTGGATAGTAGCCATTCCGGAACTATTGCAAATTAAAGAAAAATAAAACTTGCACAACTTTGAATTTAGAAAAGCAAGTAAATATTTCAAAGATTTACCAACCATAAAAAACGCTCCAGCAAGAAGATAATCTTCTTTGTTTGAATATGCAAATTTATTCTCATTTGTTAACTCAATCCACATTATTTTTTCTTTTGCAAAATTTTCCATAAAAGCGCAATCTCTAAGATTATATATCGTTGCTCCTTTGTCCTGTCGTTTTTTAAGCTGTTGAATGTAATTATTAAGATGTTTTTTAATTGAAGGATACTCATTAATATTTATGGCATCGACAGTTACGTTATTTTCACATTTGTATCCGTTATGTGTAACGATTAAATATTTTCCCGAATCGACATAACAATAGCGTTTGATATCCCTTCCTCTTACAATTGGTTTTATTATTTCATTAGATTTTGGATCATCTTTTATTAGATTTTTTCTTATTGAATCATCAATAATATAAGCTTCGTTATAGCCAGTTAGCAATCCCCTAAATACTTTGATATCCCAATCCCTTAATGGCAAGCCTAATTGTTCAATTTTCTTCTTCAAATCAATCACATTTGATTCTTCTATTGTCCATTCACTTTTTTGTAGCTCATCCTGATAAAATTTTATTTTATTTGGAATATCAATATTGTCTGAAAAACTTAAATAATTATTCTCTATTTTCTCCTTTACAGCTATAAAAATGAGTGTGTTTGTTATAGCCTCAAACATGTGCTTATCTCCAAAATTGATAATGTTTCTAATAGCTAAATTATTTTTTAGATACTCCCGAAGGGAAATGCCATATCTTGCTCGTAGAAATTTATTTGACGTGATAAATGTTAAAACACCAGATTTTTTCAACAGCCTGAATCCTTTTTCATAGAAGTATGTGTAAAGATCAGACATTGAATTATAGATTTCATATTCATCTTGCAGGACAGATTTATATTTTATCTCCTCCTGTCTGACATAGGGAGGATTTGCGATTACTACATCAAATCCTTCCTTTTCCTGAAAAACTTCAGCAAAATTAAGTTTCCAGAGAAAGAAAGGCTTTGTATTTGATTTTTTAAATCCTTCTAATTTTTTTAGTTCGGATGTTCTACTTTCTTTTTTAAGAGTTGCTTCAATAAGCTCCCACTCCAGTTTTTCAATCCGCTTTTTCAATTCATCCTTCTTTTTCTTTTGTGTAGTTTCAAAAAATTCTTTATGAAGCTGTTTTAACCTTTCCGCTTTTTCTATCGCTTCGTCAGAAGCATCAAATAATCCAGAATTGTTATTCTTTTTCACTGGCTCAAATATCTTCTTCAACTGGACACTGATTTTCTTAAGCTCGGAATCTATTTCTGCTTTTTTGGCATCCGTTAACTTACCCGCTTGGTGGAGTTTTATATATCCCCCGGACAATTCATTTTGCCTTTTTTCCAAATCATCAATTCGTTTTTCCTTGTCGGTATCCGCGTTAGCAATAAGTTCCTCATCAAACAACCTCACACCCTCAAACTCTTCTAATAAGCTGTTGCCTTGCATTATTTTGTAATCCAGATTTGGCAGAGGCTTAATATCCTTTATATCATCTTCTTCTACAATAAGAGAAAGCCACAAGCGGAGCTTAGCTATTTCCACTGCCCCAGGATCAATATCCACTCCGTATATGCAATTTTGGATAGTTTCTTCTCGCAATAAATATTCGCTTCTTCTTTTGTTATTAAATAACTGCAATATTTTTCTAGCTTTTACAATATTCTGAAGCATACCAACAAGAAAAGCTCCAGAGCCACAAGCTGGATCTACGATTTTAATGTTTTTCAAGGCCCTATCTAAATCATCATATTCGTTCTCCCATAGAACCAGCACTTTATTTTTCTTGTCCTTAATATCTTTTTTCGTTAAAAATATATCCCGGGTTACTAACTGTCGAACTTTGTGCTCATCAATTTTAACTTCAGTTTTTAAATAATTAACCAAGCTTTCCTGACACATATAATGCACAATTTCGCGAGGCGTATAATAAGTTCCTTTTGATTTTCTGTCTTTGACATCCAAAAGGTTTTCAAAAACTTTTCCAAGCATCTCCGGATCAACTGCCACTTCTTTTTCAAGAGGCTCATCTTCTCTCACAGTAAAATTATAACGATCAAAAACATCCAATATTCCGTCTCCTCTGTCTTTTTCTTTGGTTAGGTTATTATTGGAAAATAAATCGTTGGGCAAATTTATGACCGTATTCACCCAGTCATAATCACTGATCGGATCAAAAAGTCCTCCGTTGAGAAAGGGAATTTTTGTTTGAAAATGTTCATTCCAATGGTCAATATCAGAACGATCACGTGCTAAAGCATCATAAAATAATGGTTCTAGTACATCATTAAAAAAATTATTATACGATATTACTTTACCTTCAAATAAATCTCGCAAGAAACTTTTAGAGCCTGTTCCCCATTTTTCTCCTTTTTTAACACCAAACCACCCTTTTTTCTGGAGAAAATAAAGAAAAACAATTTGACCAAGAAGCTTTTTGACAAAATTACCGATAAATTTTTCAACATCTTCTTTTTTTGAGGCTCCAGAAATTTCCCAGAAATTATCGTACACCTTTTTATCTTTTTTAACTATCTCATTCAACGATTCCGAGACTTTAAAAAATAGGTCTCTGTATTTTTCGAAAAATTCTTTGGTTACTTTTTCAATATTGAAAGCTTCTTCAATTTGTTCAAGAGTCGGATTATCTTGGTCATCCTCAACGATAGGTGCAAGACGACTTTGAGCCGTATGGCTGTTTTCATTCGCTCCAACTAAAAAAGACCAGCGTTTAGCCGGTGTGAATTCTTCTTTGACCTTAACTTTGCCATTTTTTCCTTCTTCGAATTTATATTCCATCTTCACCAAAGAGAATCTCCAGTCAGCCTGATCAGGAGAAACAAAAGCCACCAGTCCGGCATCCTTTTGGTTTCGGTCTTTTAGATAATGAGCCACAAAATCACGCTGGGCTGTTCTGGCCCTATCAATTGAACGCGGTTTTCCCAAATATACAACCAGTATATCTATTTTTTTGCCTTCCGGATCAATATAAGTTCCAAGCCTTTCGTAAGTTTTAATAATACCCGTTTCTTTTTTGAAATTATTTTTCACATATCCTCGTGCGTGGAATGCCTTGGATTCATCAATTGTATTTAAAAAGTTTTTCGCAAAATAAAGAAATCTTTCTTTGTCAAAAGGATTTTGCAAAGTGTTTGCCACAATATCTCGTGCTTGTTCTTTTTCCATGTTTAATTATTTGTCAAATATTCGGATAAAATCACTTTCCGCTTATTGAAACTATGGCAATTGGATTCAGTAAAATGTCTTTCAAGAAGCTGGGAGGGAATGTTTGTCTGTAAAACCGACAAAATTTTTCGCGGATTTATATTTCCTTTGAGCTCACTATTAAGAGCTTGCAATGTCACTTTGGTCGTTTGCTTTGGCAATCCCCCTTCTTCAAGTTGGACTATTACCCTTTTAAAATAGGCTTCCTGATCTTCAGTAAGTTGACGCACGTCCTGCATTACAGCTTTGAGAATCTTTATTAACTGAGTAGCACTATCTCGACCACCCCTCATTTTCGTACCCGGCATTTCTTCGGTAGTGGTAAAAACAAAAGCTTGTTTGTTAAGATCAAGAAGTTGATAAAAATCCTTGCCCGCTTTTTGCTGTTTTACATTCTTGGCAGTTTTCAGTACTTTAGCCGCAGACATAAAATCTAACTCTTCTGCTTCTTTGCCTTTTTTAGCCATAAAAAATTTTTGGATTTTCCCTTGGCGAAAATAGGTAATCAGATTCCCACTAAGATTTTCTTTTATTTTGGCTGTTCTTGATTTTTTTGGCAAACGCTTAATTTTTTCAAAAACATCTGGCTCTTTATCTCGTATATTTTTAATCAAATGCAAATATTCAAGCTCACTATCATCCGTTTCTTCTTCTCCTGTAATAGTATGTTTGGAGGTTAAACGAGAAAATAATTCATGCTGTTCAATGGGCTCTCCTTCGGTAAGTAACCTTGCATCAGCTCCAAGCAATGATATAAAAGCGTTAATCTTGGCTTCTGCCACTTCCCTAAGTTTTATTTGATCATTAGCTTGCTTCGTTGGAAAGAAATTAAAAGTGTAAATTTTATCAAATTTAGTGTCAACTCGATTGACCCGACCTACTCTTTGCATCATTCGAGTTGGATTCCATGGCAAGTCATAGTTAATAACTACATTAGAACGATGCAGATTCACTCCTTCTGCCAAAATTTCAGTACAGACTAAAATGCGATAATCATCCTTAACAAATTTAGTGTTTGCGTCAAAGTTTTCAATGACTTGTTTGCGCGTAGTCTCACTTGAAGAACCAGTAAAACATAAGGTTTCATTGGGAAACTTAGCATTAATATTTTTAGCAAGATATTCGGCAGTTTCCTTGGATTCAGTGAAAATAATAAGCTTATTCTCTTTTAAAATTCGGTTTGTGGATAACTCATCCAAAAAAGTAAGTAACTTCGGATCTCGCTTGACATTAGTCCACATCCCTTGAATGTCTTTTAAGATATTCAAATCGCTTTGAAGATCTCTTCTTAATTGTTCTTTAAAATCAATGCTTTTAAATTTTTCTACTTTGCCTTCTTTAATCAATTTTTCTATTGCTTGGTCATTATCCATATCCAACAACTCAAATATTTTATTGGAATATTTTTTACTGACATAAACACTTCCTCTTTCATATTCCGACATGAACCGTTCATAATTTTTTATAAATCTCTCTATCGAATTTCTGAATGCGTAGAAGCTACTTTCAAGACGTTTTATCAAGAGTATTTTCATAAACTTACCCATATTTTTCTGGGACAATTCCTCCGGCTGACTAAGCTTTCCTTTAAAATACAGCATCGGCGTATAACGAGTGTATTTGAATTTCTTAGCTATTGATTCAATAGTATTTGTAAACACGAGATCTTCTGCATCGTTTAATTTATAAAACACCGGCTTCGGTTTTTCTATCTCCGGAAATTTTAGTTTCTGTTTGGCTAAATCTTCGGCAAAATATTTATTAATTTCAGATCGGGTTCTACGAACCATCAAGTATTTTAATACTTTTTCTCTGATTTCTCTGGCATTTTCTTTAACTGTTTGTATATACTTGGCATAATCCCTCTGGCGATCAAGATTTTTTAGTTTTCTTTCTAAGCTACCAAAAAACTGTTCCAGATCGGGAAGGTTAGGAATAGTGCTTTTTCTGGCTTTTTGAAAAAGTTTAATCTGACTTAAGATATCTTTCGGTGAATTATTGTACGGAGTAGCCGTAACTAAGATTATTTTTTTACCACGACAAATTTCAGCCAGTTTCTCATAAGTCACATTGTTTTCCGTTCTGAATTTATGAGCTTCATCGATAATAATGTTGCTGTATTTTTTCGTTCCTTTCTCAACTAAACTGTCTAATTTTCCGATTGACTCAAAATCGGCTGGAACACGAAAATCAGAAAAAATATTCAGCCATGACCCAGGATTTGATTTATCAAGTAAAACTGGTGGTGCAATCACAAGCGTCCGACCCTCAATTTGACCGGCAAGCATAGCTGAGATATATGTCTTGCCAAGACCAACCACATCAGAAACGAAAACCCCGCCATATTCATTAAGAATTTTTTTGGCATTCAGAACTGCTTGTTCTTGATATTCAAGCTTTTTAAACTCGGTTGGGATATATTTCAGAAACATCTCATTATATTGATTCAGATCTTCCTTAAAATATTCATACAGAAATTTCAAATATAACTCATAGGGAGTGATGGTATCATTAAACCAAGTTTTTGTTTTTATGGTTTCAACATATTTATTGCTTACATCTACCGCGTCTTTCCAAAGTTTATTGAATTTATTGAGTGCAAAATCATAATCTGCCCGATTCTTTAACTCAACGTTAAATTCTAGATTATCTACCAACCCGCTCTGCGTAAAGTTGCTCGATCCGGTGATAACACGTCCCTTATCCCTATCGCTTTTATCAAAAGTCATGATATAGATTTTTGCATGGATTTTTTCTGACGGATAAGCCCGTATTTCCAGTTTGCCATTATTAATCCATTCTATGAATTTCGCAATGCCTTCTTCTGTCTTTTCATTGTCTATGGCATCTTCTATTTCTTTTTCTACGATCACACCAAGTTTCTCTTTAGTTTCCGCGCTGGAAAATTGCAAAGCGGATTGTTTCATTGTATCCGCTTTCTGCATCAGATTGAAAGTTTGTCTGTTTGTACTAATACCAATAAGAATTCTAACTTTATCTGTTCTTTCCAAAGATTTATATATAGCATGAAAGCCACTGGCATAAAAATACCCCACCAAGCAATCAAAAAGTTTAGTGTCTTTGATCAAAACTTTAAATCTTTGTTTAAGGTTTTTCCCTTTTTCATTAGTTATAAATGTTAGATCTGTCATTTTTTGATTCTAAATATTACTATAATATTTCTTATTTTATTAAACCACTTCTCGCCCATTTAATAAAGTCTTAACCAAAATTTCATAAAGTTTTAATGATTGGGGATATTCTAGGTAGCAAAAGAGTCGGAGAAACAACAGATTGAGTATCCCACAAACATATATTCCTCAAAGTCCTCCCTCTAGTTAATACTAATTGTCATTTTTTATCTCTTCCAGTTTACCTTCTTCAGTATTAGAATCTTTAGAATCTTTAGAATCTTTTTGACTATTTATTATTTTCTCCCCGCAGAATTTACAAAATCTACCGCTATTAATTTCTTTTTTACAATTTGGGCAAATCATAGTAATTATTTATTAACTTTATCTAAGTTTTTTAGCCTCCCTTCTGTGCCAAATTTAGCCCCTGTAGAGCTTTTCTAGCGTTTTAATAGCATAGAGCGTAAGTAAACCTATGGTTATTTTCTGGACACTAACTTTACTCTCCTTGAATTACTTCAATTTTATCTGATAGACATCATCCGTTCCCTTGTTTTCAACAAATAAGTAATAGGCACCCGTGTCCTGCGGAATTTCGTACACTAGAACACCTTTTTCCACAATACTTGGAGACAAGTCTTGAAAATTAAGATAATCATCGATATTTCCGCCTGTATCATCGTAAGTTTTAAACTTTTTACCGCTATCATCAATAAGCCTAATATTGTCATTAGGGGGAAACATAAACTCGTCATTAGTTAAATTAGTAATATCCATATTGACAATAATAAATTTAGCTCCATCTGTAGCTGGTTGCGGAGTACCATAACTGCTCGCAATCATCTCTTTCTCAATAGCAGAATTTACCTTTAACTTAAAAATCTTAGTGAAAACTTCTTCTCCCATATCCTTTACGACAAACTGTGTTTCCGTCTTTTTCTCTGTTTCTTGTGTTTCGCTATCTGTTTCTTGTGTTGCATCATCTTTGTCAGTTTTCAAATTAAGTTTTTTAAAATCATCGAAACTTATTCTAACAATCTTCCAACGTCTTCCTGACATTCGCACCATGGTTAACTTTATTTCCTCATTATTACTGTTTGTTAATACTACCTCTGCCGATTTTCCCTCTTTTTTTACTTCCTTTACCTTTGTCTTAACAATTGGATTCTCCCCTTCTTGGGAAATATCCTCAATGCTTTTATTTATATTTTCTTTTAATGATTCTTTAGCCAAGTAGAGTGTAGAATCTAATAATTCTTTTCCAAGCCCTCTCATAATCTTTGGAAGAGAACCCATCTCTTCTTCAGAATCTTTAAATACATCATCCGCTAAACCATCAACGATTCTATCTACGTCAACATACTGATTAAAAGAAATACTATCATGAGTTTTTATCGCTTTTCTAGTTTGGTAGAGGGAATAAGTTGGCGTTCCAATAAAATAATAATAAAATAATCCCAGCCCCATAATGAGTATACTAATAAAAATCAATAGTAGTTTTTTCATTTATTATACTTATTTATTATGTTTCTTTCTTAATGTTAAACTTCCGTAGCTGTTTAGTAAAGAAACTGGCTTTTATTCTTAAGTACTCTTATTATTTTATTTTCGACCAATTGCCACATCCAAATGTAGAAAATCCCTTATCACTGTTTGAGATTTGAATCACAGTAGGTGAAATTCCATTTGTAACAATACCACTAGTTCCGGCATGGGAAAAATTAGATAAACGAGCCCAATAACATAAATCATCAGGACTTCCGTCTGCACGATAAGTGCCTGGTGCAATATGTTTCCCTACTTTATAAGTACCATCTGAAAATGATGTGGAGAGTGTTGCAGGATAAGTGTCTTCTACCGCAACCCATTGACCACAGCCAGATGTTTTAAAGGCTGCGTCAGATGTACTTATAGTTATAATTTCTGGCGAATTATTTCCATTCGCAATGATGTCGTCTAGCTCTTCGCTAAAATCAGAAAGGCGTGACCAATAACAAATTTCAGCTCCTTCCGAGCGATATGTTCCTGCTTGTATGTCTGTACCTATAATATGAGTCCCACTTCCAAATGAAACAACCGGAGACTTTGCTTCTTCCGATATAATATTTTCCTTTGGTGTTTCAGCTTTTTTTTCTAACAATACATCTCCTTCACTTTTATTATTAGTTTGTTCTTCTATTTTTTTTGCTTCGGTATTAACACTTTTCCCCTCTTCTTGTTCAATATTCTTTTTTTCTTCACTAGCTTGTTCGGTCCCTGATTCTGGCTTTGCTGGTTGACCATTCTCATAATTCACCATTATAAATAACAGACCACAAAAAATAGTAATCGCTATCTTTATCCCTTGGTGCCAATTAGTTC
>Ga0307990_1002026_pt1 | contig 16547 bp, 13 predicted proteins | sample EllFjometagen129_FD_203168 | JGI IMG/M metagenome (GOLD analysis project Ga0307990, IMG submission 203168) | Marine microbial communities from Ellis Fjord, Antarctic Ocean - #129 | ecosystem: Environmental > Aquatic > Marine > Unclassified | place: Southern Ocean | collected 2014-10-08
TTTCCTTACACCATCTATTACAGGCTTGAAGAGGAAGCGGTAGTTGTACTGTGGAGAATTCTTGACTTGCGCCGTGATCCAAAGAAGATCAGGCAGACATTGGAGCAAGGCCGAACCAGTGGCCGCACCTGAACATAAGGGACGTGGGCTCATTGCCTATTGCTTCTTTTGTGTTTTAGGTACTTGTTGCATAATTTTACTCAAGTGGAAGGGATAAAACGAAATTTAATTATTTGAAAAAAAAGCTATGAACTTCGTGAACAAGCCGTTCCTTACGAGGACAATTTTATCCATGAAAATAGCGCTTTAAGGCTTGAAAACACCTATTTTTGGGATGATATTATTTAAATAGATGGTATAGAACCATATTCCATGGAGGTTCTAAGGAAGCAATTTTCGTAATTGCTCACATCTTTTGGCCGGCATCATTTCGTAACCACCTGATTTTAAATGGTGGGCGGTGCGGGGTTTGAACCCGCGACTTCCACCGTGTGAGGATGGCACTCTCCCGCTGAGTTAACCGCCCAGATAATATTATAGCTCTGAATTGATACTACAGAAAAATATTATTTGCAAATAAAATTAATGCAGGCCGACTAATGTTTTTAAGGTTTTTAGCTCAAGTTCCTTAATATGACGAAATTTTCCTACCTTAAGATCTCCCAAGACAAGATTACCGTAACCTGTCCGGATTAGCTTTATTGTTTTATGTCCCAATACCTCAAACATCCTTCTTATTTCCCTGGATCTACCCTCAAAAATAGTAATTCTTACTGTGGATCTGTCCTTATCCTTTTTGATTATTCGAACATGCGCCGGATGAGTTAGGCCGTCATCAAGGGCTATGCCCTTTTCTAATATTGCTGCTGATTTATTCGATAAGTATCCATTAATAATAATTTTATAGGTTCTTGGGATATGAAATTTTGGGTGCATAAGCCTGAATGCAAGTTGGCCATCATTGGTGAGAATGAGGAGGCCTTGGCTGTCAAAATCCAGGCGCCCGATTGGAAAGATCCTTTTTTTGACGTCTTTTAATAGATCCAGAATAATTGGTCTGCCGTGTGGGTCATTTAGCGTACTTATATAGCCGAATGGTTTGTTCAGGATTACGTAAATGCTTTGCTGGGCATTTGACAAGGCCTTTCCATCAACAACAATAGAGTCAATACCCTGAATCACTTTTGTGCCGGCCATTGTCACTACTTTATTATTTACCATTACCCGGCCTAAAGAGATAAGTTCATCTGCCTTTCTTCTGGAGGCAATGCCTGACATGGCGATAACCTTGTTTAACCGCCGGCTATTCTTATCATTCATCTTCTCCGTCATCAAGTTCCTTTATCTCCTTTAGTGTTGGAAGGCATGAAAGGTCCTTTAAGTCAAATATCTCCAAAAATTTATTTGTTGTTCCATAAATAATTGGTTTGCCCGGCAGTGACTTTCGGCCTACAATCCTGATAAGTCCTCTTTTGAGTAATGTCTTAAGTATGCCGCCAACGTCTACACCCCTGAATCTTTCAACTTCCTGCCGGATTATAGGTTGTTTATAGGCAACAATGGTTAATGTTTCCAGGGTTGCCCTGCTCAGTTTAGGGGGAGTTGCATTTAGTAGATTAGCAATATACGGTTTATACAATGGACGGGTGCGGAGCTGATAACCATTAGCCACCTCTTTTAAAACGAAACTCCTATTCATGTTTTCATATTCTAACTTAAGTTCCACAACTGCCGCCTTTATCTCTTCTATATTTTTTCCAGGAATAATGGCATGGATCTGGCGAGGCGTTAATGGCTCGCCGGAAACAAAAAGAAGAGATTCTACTATCAATTTTGTAGATGTATCCATATTTTCTATCTAAATAAAAGATTAATAGTCCAACGCTGAGTTCGCAGCCTCTCTCCGAGGCGTAGGCTCGCCTCTACGAGCCGGAGGCCAGCCCATAGGGGCCTACACCCCGGAGGGAGAACGCAGAGATAAGAGCTTTATAAAAATATTTCGTAACCGTTCACGGTTCAAAGGTTTCCCGCTTACAGCGGGATTCAAAGGTTATATTCTCATCACCATACGCTATTTTGTAAGCGTTTTGTACGGGAAAACCGCCCGCTTCTACTTTCCCACAAACCCGCCTGCCTATCCTGAACGACAGTGATGGCGGGTAGGTCCGAAACATGGTGCTTGGCGATGATGTGGCAAACCCCGTATTTTTACGAGCATTTCGGGGATCAAATTTCAGTCTTTTCCCTAACCCCTGGCCCAGACCTGGCTTTACAAGATAGGGCTAAATACCATATTCAGAAAATTTAATAATTACTAAGCTAAAATGCATGGAAGTCGCGCTCTCCGAGGCGTAGGCTCTACGAGCCGGAGGCCAGGGCAGGCCTGAACCCTGAACGTTGAACCGTGAACGGTTACAATATTTCTAAAAAATAATAATTAAAACTCTGCGCCCTCAGCGTGCTCTGCGGTAGGCTGAACCGGCACATCCTTTTTACCGAGCGCCTCAATCCTAATGTCGCTCCCAGGTTTTCCCTGGAATAGGGTGATTAGGCTATTTTTTACAAGGTCAAGCATGGCCAGGAAGATGGCTATCATTTCTGAAACAGAACCGCTTTGCGAAAATAAATCCTTAAAATTAAGCTTTTTACTTATACTTAACTTCCTCATTATTTCAACAGTTTTTTCCTTTACAGACCATGATTCCGCACTGAATTTAAGGGCAACATTGGGGTATTTTCTCTGAACTATTCTTTTAAATGCATCCATTAGTTCGTAGATATTTATACCTGAGGTGCTTATAGCATCCTTTTCTCCATCTTTATTCACCTCAATGCCACGTTTAAATACATCTCTGTTTAGGATGTGTCTGAATGACAATTCCTCTGAAGCCTCTTTTAACTGCATATATTCCAAAAGAGGCCTAATTATTTCCTCCCTTAGGTCTTCTATCTCATCTGTATCATCTTCATTTTTTGGCAGGAGCATCTTTGATTTGATGTACATTAAGGTAGATGCCATTATTAGAAAGTCTCCCGCCACATTGACATCTATGGCCTTCATGAGGTCGAGATACTCGAGATATTGATCAGTAATTGTTGTTATAGGTATGTCTGAGATATCAACTTCATTTATCTTTATTAAATGGAGCAACAGGTCCAGGGGGCCTTCAAATATCTCGAGTTTTGCCTTAAAGGTCATGGTTAGATTTTTACAAGCTCTCTCACCTCTTTTAGGGTGTTTTTGGCTATTCTGCTTGCACTTTGGTTGCCTTCATTAATGATATCATTTATAACCCCTGTCTTAGACTTAAGCTCCTGCCTTTTTTCCCTTAGGGGTTCCAGCATCTTATTTAAGCTGTCTGCCATCATGCGTTTGCAATCCACACATCCAATAGATGCAGAAAGACAAGCTTTTTCAATTTCCTTTACTTTATCTTTTTTAGAATAAAGTTCATGAAAGGTAAAGACATTACAAAACGATGGTCTGCCTGGATCCGATTTTCTGGCACGCTGGGGGTCGGTAATCATTTCGCCTACCTTTTTGTTTACTGTATCTTCCGTGTCAGAGATATAAATGGCATTATTGTAACCTTTACTCATCTTTCTCCTGTCTATTCCGAGTATCTTTGCCTCTGGGGTTAGTAAAACCTCAGGTACGGGAAAAGTATCTGAATAAAGGTGGTTGAACCGGCGGGCGATTTCTCTTGTTAATTCTACATGAGGGCTTTGATCTTGCCCTACAGGGACGCCGTTAGCTTTATACATTAAGATGTCAGCGGCCTGCAGTACCGGGTAGCCTAAAAAGCCATAAGTGTATATATTTTTTTTAGTCACTTCCTGAAGTTGCTCTTTGTATGTAGGATTTCTTTCCAGCCACGACAGGGGTGTAAACATGGAAAAAATTAGAAAAAGTTCAGCATGTTCTTTTATGCTCGATTGAACAAAGAATACAGATTTCTCAGGGTCGAGGCCAGCAGATATCCAGTCAATAATAATTTCTTCAGTGCTTTGCCTGATTATCTCCGTATGTTCATATTCGCTTGTTAAGGCATGCCAGTCAGCAATAAAGTAAAAGCATTGATAATCTTTTTGAAGGGATTTCCAGTTATTCAGGGCACCATGAATGTGACCGAGATGCAGTTTGCCGGTTGGTCTCATGCCGCTTACAATCCTCTTTTTTTCCATTTTTTATTCCTCCAGATACGTATCGTAGATTAGTCTTAGATTGTACAGGTTGAATCAATATTTTTTTGAAATATTATTTCAGATTGAATTGGGTGTATTTTGACATTTTTTAGGCTAAGTAGTCAATTATGATGTGTAGTGCCTGCGTTATTTATTTGCAAGGATAAATTGCCCTTGTCCTTATATAGTGCGTAAAAAATAGACTACCCATTGGATCTGTTAATAAAATTTTTTTTCAAGAACTCAATCTCATCTTCTTTGCTGATCAAGTTATCCTCTAATCTGGCCTTTAAAATACTGTCAAGTATAATTTTAAAATAAGGTCCAGGCTTATAACCCATGTCAATAAGGTCTTTCCCTTTTAATAATATTTGTGTGTCTTTAAGTCTTGTGAAGAATATAGAGATATATCTCTTAATTTTTTCACTCCTTGTTATTGCCATACTGTAAAGCATCATTTCCGGAGAAAGGGGAGAAAGAATTCTGTATATGGAATAATTTTTGCCTTCCTTTACGCGATAAAGTTCCTTTAATGCCTGCCTTGTTTCATGACGAGAGGCGATTAAACTGATAACTTCTTTATTTTGAGCTTTACCCCACTTAGCTAATTTGTAAAGGGCATCGTCTGATAAAGAATGGGTTAGTCCAAGAAAGTAAATCTTCCACGGATCATAGTCTATGTTTAGATAAAGCAAATTAAACCAACCGAGGATGCCCTTAATTTTTGTGAGGATATTTCTTATCTCGTCTGTGAGTTTTAAATTGGGTGAGAGAAATTTCAATATATCATAATCATCCATCCTCCGTATTATCTTTGCAGGATCTTCTTCCATTAAAATTAGCTTCAGTTCTACAAAAAATCTTTGACTCGATAGATTTTTAAAGCAGTTTATTTTTACGGCATTTTGTATCAGACCCTCTGTGAGCCTACCTATTTTGAACTCGAAGCGCTGTTCAAATCTTAGGGCCCTCAAAATTCTTGTAGGGTCTTCAATAAAACTAAGGTTATGGATTACCCTCAGGGTTCGCTCCTTAATGTCCTTTAAGGCACCAAAATGATCGATAAGTACGCCGAAATTATCCTTATTTAAATAAACAGCGAGTGTGTTTATTGTAAAATCTCTCCTTAAAAGATCCCTCTTTAAAGAACTATGTTCAACTACGGGAAGTGCGGCCGGTGCCTCATAGTGCTCCATCCTTGCAGTTGCTATGTCTATCTTAAAACCGTCCGGCATAGATAAGACAGCAGTGCCGAACTTAGCGTAAGTCTTTACCTTCACCTTATATTTAGAGGCAAAGATTTTAGCAAACTGAATGCCATCTCCTTCAATAACAATATCAACATCCAGATTTCCCCTTTTAAGTGTAATATCCCGTACGAGGCCTCCTACCAGATAGGCATGAAATCCGGATTTATCCGCCACCTCGCCCATATCCCTCAATAATTTTACTACATAGGCGGGCAATCTTTCGTTGAGCATATTTTTAATGTTCTTTTTTCTAACAAAGCGAGGTACATTTTCAGAATCATAAAGAAACTCCGGCTTAGATGATCGTTCTATCAATATATTCAAAAGGTCTGTTCTTGTTATAACGCCGACTAAATTGTTGTTCTTTAATACAGGCAGGATTCTTACCTTGTTATCTATAATTAAATCCTGAATTTCACTCAGTGTTGTATCAGGTTCTACATGATAAAACTCCACATTCATATACTCTTTTGCAGGCCTTGTCTCAAGACCCAGAGAAATAGCCCGGTCTATTACCTGATTAGATATATACCCCTTGAGCTTTTTATCTTTGTCAATAACCATAAGCACATTTATGTTATAATTCGCTAACAGCCTCCTTGCCTCACTTATTAGGGAATCAGATAATATATGTATGACAGGGGATGTCATTATATCTTTGGCCAGCCTTTCAAAGTTAATCTTGTTCAGCAAGCATTTCTGAAGCCTTTCCTCTACTTGTATGAGGGTTTTATCACTGATTGTTGCAGATGCTGCCTGCGGATGTCCTCCTCCGTTAAATTCAACAGCAACCTCAGCGGCATTTACCTCAGAGACCCTACTTCTCGCTACAAGGTAAACCCTGTTGGCCATCTGGGCAAGGGCGAATATAACATTGAGATTTTCCATTTCCATGAACTTTTGAACAAGAACAGCAAAGTCGCCTATATATTTTTCGCTTCTTACCTTTGCAATGACTACTTCTATACCATTGATATTATCTTTTATAGCCGATGACATTAGGTCATTTAATAGCCATACCTGTTCTGCGGTTAGCTCTCTCGTTAACATATCAGATATAGTATTAAGAGATGCCCCCTGGTTTAATAACCAGGCAGCGGCTTCATGGTCTTTTGCCATTGTAGAGGAAAATGTAAAAGAACCAGTGTCTTCGTAAATACCAAGAGACATTAAGGTTGCCTCATCTGGAGAAATTTTGATGCCTCTATCCCGGATTATCTCTATTAGTATAGATGTTCCTGCCCCGGCTTTTTCTATGACCTCTAAATCACCTTTAATGTCATCATCAGATGGCGGGTGATGATCATAAATGTGTATTTCCACATCGTCCCTGTCTAATAGCTCTTTAAATTTTCCAATTCTCTTCTTTTGGCGGGTATCTACAAGGATAAGCCTTCTGATAGAATTGAAGTCTATATCCTTCATTTTTACAAAATCAAAGAGATAGGAGCTTGTATGGAGGAAAAAATCCCTCAAACTTTTTCCCTGGGAACCTGGAAATACAATTACAGCCTCTTTGTAAAGTTTTTTAACGGCAAGCATGGATGCCAGAGCATCAAAGTCGGCATTCATGTGCGTAGTTATAACCTCAAGCCTGGCCGTCTTTTTTTTTGTCATTTTATTACCTGGTGTTTTTCGTCGCCACTTAGGTAGTGAGTTATTTTAACTCACTACCTAATACGGTTTTTCAAATTTCGGTTGTGGTGACTTCCTAACCGCAATGGCTACTATAAAAAGAATATATTTTTTAGGGTAAATCATAAGAGTGTTGTCCTAATTGTACTGTTGAGGTAAGTTCATATTGACATTTTCTAAAAATTTTTTCAATTTATATAATTACGATGATAATATTAAAATGAGGGCAATTTCTTATGACTGATTATTCAAATGCATCAAATATAATTGTTGAGGTACCTGAAGAAATTAAGTTGGTAGCTATACACGCAAGGGGACATAGGCCATTGATTGAATGGAAGTATCCGGAATTTCAATCTCTTTGCCCTGTTTCCGAGAGACATGACCAGGGTGTTGTTACTATAAGATATAAACCGAAAGACAACATACTGGAAAGTAAATCAGTAAGAGACTACCTCATGAGCTGGAGGAACAAAAAAAACTGGCAGGAATATATTACTGAGGAAATAGCTGATTTGTTATTCAGGACATGTGAGCCTGTCTGGTTGACTGTGACTATAGACTGGTGCTCACGGGGGGGCATAGAGGCCAAGACGACATCAGAGAGGGGCACAAAAAAATAAAGCGTTCTTCACGGGGGATTCTTTGTTGACTTTATTATTAACCCTGCTTATTTTAAAGATATACGTAAAAGGGCAGCTTTCTAAAAGTATATCAATGATGGTTGTGTAAAATTTAAAGAGATTAATATAAAAAAATGGCAAGCAAGGATTATTATAAAATATTAGGCGTAAATAAATCAGCCAATGCCGAGGAAATTAAGAAGGCATACAGAAAGCTTGCTCTAAAATACCACCCAGACAGGAACGGCAACAATAAGAACTCTGAGGAGAAATTTAAAGAGATAAGCGAGGCCTATGCAGTATTAAGCGACCCTGAAAAGAAAAAGCAATATGATATGTTTGGGGCTGAAGGATTTCAGCAGAGGTTTAGCCAGGAAGATATATTCAACAATATCAATTTTAGTGATATTTTCAGGGAGTTTGGATTTGGAAATGTTGGGGGAGGGTGGAAAAAAGGGGGAGGCCCTGGAATGTTTACCCAAAATTTTTCAAGGGCAAATAAGACCTCCGGTTATAAAGCAAATGGAGGCTCTCCCTTTAGCTCTGTTTTTGGTGACTTTAGCGGCCGCACCGGCAGATTAAAGGGCCAGGATGTTATTTATGAACTTCCAGTACAATTAGAGGATATTGTCAAGGAAAGTCAAAAGACTATTTCATATAGTTTAAACGGGATACATCAACAGATAAAGGTGAAAATACCTCCAGGCATAGGTGACGAAAAAAAATTGAGACTTGCAGGTAAGGGCCAGCCGGGACAAAATGGAGGGCCTTCAGGAGATCTTTATGTAAAGATAAAAATCCTGGATCACCCTGTATTTAAAAAGGAGGGGGATGATCTGTATGTTAACAGAGAAGTGCCTTTTTCAGGTGTTTTGTTGGGAACGAAGATAGAGGTCTTAACAATCGATGGAAAAAGGCTTAGTCTTAAGATACCGGCAGGTACCCAAAGCGGATCAAAAATGAGGCTCAAGGGGCATGGCATGCCGCCTATGGGTGGGGGAAAAAGAGGAGATGAATACGTAAAGATACAAGTTGCAGTACCCAAGAAGTTAAATAAAAACCAGAGAGAAGCTATAGAAAAATTAAAAGATTTGAAACTGTGATAAATAAACCAAATAAAAATTTTTTACATATCATTATAGCATTATTCCTTTTGCTATTGTTGGTGTATTCAATTTCTTCCCCGGCAAATGAAAAGCTTCCTGCCGGTAAAGGCCTTATAAATGATTTTGCAGACATTATACCACAAGCCTATGAACAAAGAATGAACCTCTTTGCCCAGGAGGTTCTAAATAAGACAAGTTCTACACTTACTGTAGTAACCCTGAAGGATATTGGCGGTGATGATATTGATGGTTTTACTAACCGCCTTTATGAAAAATGGGGCGTAGGGGAAAAAGGGAAAGATAAAGGGGTCATGATTTTACTTGCCCTGAAGGAACGTAAGGTTCGTATTGAAGTGGGATATGGCCTTGAGGGAATTATACCTGACGGGTTAGCAGGACAAATAAGGGATACGGCAATGGCCCCCTATCTTAAGAAAGGGGAATACGGTCAGGGACTTTTAAACGGACTTTTTGCCGCAGGCGCCATAATTGCTAAACATGAAGGTGTAAAACTAACAGGCATGCCTGCTGTTTCAAAGAGGAAAGTTGTTTCAAGAAAGAAAGGTATTGGTGGATTTTCGTTTTTATTTCTGCTGCTCATATTCTTTTTTCTCCTAAGATCTCGTGGTGGTATAGGGTCGTTGTTTCTTCTAATGTTGCTTGGTGGAGGCCGTGGGGGGTTTGGCGGCCAGGGTGGATTTGGGGGATTTGGAGGCGGCTTTGGAGGTTTTGGAGGCGGGATGAGTGGCGGTGGCGGTGCAAGTGGCGGTTTTTAAAATATCAAGAGGTCAATAGATATGTCAAAGATTCCAGAAAAGCCTGAAGATATATTCGATGAATTCAAGGATGATTATATTACTATTTTTGGTGATGACTTGATCTCCGTTATACTATATGGCAGCGGCGCCAGGGGAGAGTATATAGCAAAGAAATCGGATATTAATTTTCTTATTGTTTTAAACGATAATGGCATGGAACACCTAAATGATTCCATAGGTTTAGTGGCTAAATGGGAAAAGCGCAGGGTTCCTGTTCCTCTGTTTTTATCAGAGGACTATATAAAATCATCATTAGATGCCTTTCCCTTAGAATTTTTCAATATTAGATTAGCCTACAGTGTGGCATACGGAAAAGATGTTCTGAAGGATTTAAATATAGAGAAAGGCAACTTAAGGCTACAATGCGAAAGAGAGCTAAAGGCAAAACTTCTATTGCTTAGAAGGTCATTTTTGCAGGCGAATGGCGAGGTACGTTTGTTGACTGGGCTTGTAAAGCAATCATTTTCGGCGTTTATATCCATCTTTAACGCATTGTTATACCTTAAGGGAAATGAAATACCTGGGGAATACCTTAGCATAATCAAGGAAATGTCTGAAAATTATGATATTAATCGGGATTTATTCCAGGACCTGTCACAGATAAAAAAGGAAGAAAAGAAGTTTACTAAGGACGAGATAAAAAAGATTGTTTGGGAATATATTTTGGAAATAAAGGGGTTATCAAAAAAGGTAGATCAGATGGTAAATTCTTAATAAAAAAGGGTAAGAAGCTTTGTAGGCGTTCACGGGTTCAAAGGTTCAGAGGTTCAAAGGTTCACAGGCTCCATTTTTGCCCCAGGACTGGACTTGGAATGTGTATTTGCGAGAAAAGCGTCATCTTCGTCAGGCATAATCCAAAATTTGGAGCAAAATTGGCAATTACCTGGGAAAATAGGCATCTTAACTAAGACTTAGGGTATTAAATGCCTTTTTTGTCTTCAACCCTGAACGTTGAACCCTGGACCTATGAACGGTTACGAATCTTTTATAACCCTATTTTCACCGCAGAGACGCGGAGAACGCAAAGAGAGTTATTTTTTTTATTGATAGTAGTATTTTCTTCGTGTCTTTGTGGCTGAATAGATGCCAAATATTTTATAAAGATATTGTTGGGGGTGATATGGGAAAAGCAGGGAAGGCGATTGCTATAACAGGCATAGTTATTGTTGCCATTGTTCTTTTAATCTTTTTTTCAATAAAAGGCACGTATAACAGTCTTGTGCAATTAGACGAAGGCGTGAAGGGTGCCTGGGCTCAGGTGGAAAACCAGCTTCAAAGGAGATATGATTTAATCCCTAATTACGTGGAAACCGTTAAAGGGTATGCAAAACATGAAAAAGAGGTCTTTCTAAAGGTAACAGAGGCGCGGGCTAAGGTTGGAGGGGCGACAAACATAAAGGATAAGATAGCGGCAAATAACGAAATGTCATCGGCTCTTTCAAGATTGTTGCTTGTGGTGGAAAGATACCCGGACCTCAAGGCCAATCAGAATTTTATCAGACTTCAGGATGAATTGGCAGGCACTGAGAATCGAATAGCAGTTGAAAGAAGAAGATACAACGAGACGGTAAAAACCTATAATATAAAAATAAGAAGTTTTCCGACCAATATAATGGCAGGTATGTTTGGGTTTGGAAAGGCCGAGTTTTTCAAGGCTGCAGCCGTGGCAAAGGAGGCCCCAAAGGTAAAGTTTTAGGTAACTGCTCAGGGGCAAAGGCAAATATTTCGTAACAGTTCAGCCACCAACGCACTAAGTCACGAAGGAAAAACATGAATTTCAAAATTTTATAAGAAAAAGGCTATTAATTCCCAATAAATTTTACAGATATTACATTCTGCTGTTAATGAGAAATAATGAATTATTTTAGAGTTTTAGTGTCTTCGTGACTTTGTGGCTGTACTAATACAATATTTCTAATATTCCTTGGGCAACTCATTTAGCTCTGCCAGTGAAAAAACTGGACCATCCTTGCACACATATTTATCCCCAATATTGCACCGGCCGCAGATACCTATTCCGCATTTCATCCTCATCTCCAGGGACATTATTATATGTTCAGGGTCAAAGCCTATATTCTCAAGTACAGGCTGGGTAAATTTTATCATTATAGGGGGACCGCATACAATAGCATATGTATCCTCACTTGTTGTTATTTTTTGCTCTGTTATTGTAGGTACAAAGCCAACATTGTAAGGCCAGTCCGGATCATCTGTACCATCAACTGTAATATGCATATTAATATCGTCTCTTTTTTCCCACTCAGCTAACTCATTCCTGTAAAGGAGCAGGCCTGGAGAACGTGAGCCGTATACAACTGTGATATCCTTAAATCTCTTTCTATTTTCCGGGGCAAGCATATAGACTATACTTGACCTTAGTGTAGTAAAGGCAAATCCACCGCCGATTACCAACACATTTTTTCCCTCCATTTTTTCCCATGGATACCAGTTTCCTAAAGGACCCCTTACGCCTAAAACTTCCTCTTCATCCATATTATGGAGGAATCTGGTGACAACACCGGTTTTGTTTACGGTGAACATAATAAACCCCGTTTCTGTTGGGGATGATGCTATGCCGATTGGAATTTCACCCTTTCCGGGAACAGATATTTCGCAGAATTGTCCTGGGGTAAATGAAAAGTTATCTTCATCTTCCTTGTTAAGGAAAACAAATTTAAAACTCTTAAGGTTATTATCCTCTGTCTCCGTTATAATTTTTTGAATTTTCACAGGGTAAGGAAGATATGGATTATCTATCAACTGAACCTCCTTGTTATTTGAAACTTGAAATTTGAAACTTGAAACTGGTTATGCAAATAGATAAATTATTATGAAGAGCAATAATTATTTATCTTACTGGATAAAATGGTCATCATTTATGATTTAATTTCCTGGTTTTTGGTTAGCACTGGTTATTCGCCCCAAGTTTCCAGTTTCCAGTTTCAATTATTCATTCATTAGCTTGAACACCTCTCGGATGTCAATATTGACAGGGCAGTGTTTTACACACCTGCCGCATCCTACGCAGGCAACTCCATTGTCATATTTATCTACATAATATTTTAATTTATGCATGAACCTTTGCCTAACCCGCTGAACCTTTTCAGATCGAGGATTATGACCGGAGGCATGTAGTGTGAAAAGTGGAAACATGCAACTGTCCCAGTTTCTAATTCGATCTCCCTGCTCTTGGGCTACCTCGTCCTGAATATCAAAACACCAACAGGTAGGGCACAGGAATGTGCATGTGCCGCAGTTGATGCATGCAAAGGCTATGTCATCCCAAAAGGGTGCATTAAAGAGGTCACCTAAATTCTTTTTTTTGAGCTTATCTGTAGGCACATGACTAATAATCTTTTCTTCTGACGTAGTTTTAATTTCATCTGCCTTTTTTTTCAGGGCGCTGTCCGCCTCTTGATTCACTCCAGCTTTTTCTAAGAGTTTAATTCCCTTGTCCGTAACTGGTCTCATCAAAAGATATTCACCGAGATCAAAGAGAAGAACATCAAGACCATTTTCATCAAAGGGACCACCGCCAACAGAGGTGCAAAAACAGGTACTATCCGGTTCATTGCAGCCAAGGCCAATAAGTGTTAGCGATTCAAGACGCTTGGACCACCATGGGTCCCTAAACTCTAAGTTATCAAAATTTATATTTACCAGCTTAAAGGCGTTGGCATCGCATGGCCTTATGCCCACTATAAGCTTAGGTGTATAATCATTTTTAGTTTCCTTTAAGATATTGGCATCTTTATCTTCCTTATTGAGGCTAAATTCAAACATGCTTTCTGATTGGGGCAGGGCAAATGATTTTGGAGATACACGGGTATTTCTAAAATCAAAGTCAAATGTTTCCTTTTCGTCTAATGTCTTAAAGCTGTGAAAGCTATCGTCTCCTTTAGCAGGGACGAATACATCATAATCTTTTTTTAGCTCACGGAGGAAATCTTTCAATTCCTCTTTTTTAATCATTTTATCAGTCATTGGGCACCTTATCTAATGAATTTGTCATAATCATCCGGCTTATAGGTATCAAGGGGCGGTCTTTCATCTAATGTCAAACCGGCCTCCCAATTGTAGAATTCAAGGGTGTCTTTGTTTAACTTTCTCGTAAACAGTCTTATATTTATGTCCATGGGACAGGCCTGTTCACAGGCCCCGCAGTCAGTGCAGCGTCCTGCACAGTGGTAGGCCCTTAAGAGATGAAACGTCATAGTGTCAGTAGTATCATTACTCTTTCCCACCCACTGGGGGTCTGATTCGTCTACAAAGCAAGTTGGGCAGTAACATAAAGGGCAGGCATTTCTACAGGCATAACAACGAATGCAATTCTTAATTAGATCCTGAAAGAATTCCCACTTTCCCCCGGACTCCATTTTTTCAATTTTTGCTACATCGTCATAAGGGTCCGGTCCCTGGTTTTCTTCAACCAAATCCCCTAACAGTTCATCATAAATATTTGGATTTCTATGCAAACAGGTCTTGCAATTATCCTGCAAATAGTCCTTTTTTTCTATGGTATGTTCAAAGCCTTCACCTTTGAGTGTTATTGAAGTCTCGGATTCAATTATCTCTTTTAGTTCCTTCCCGTCTAAAAAAGCATTTATTTTTCTTTTATCTACCATACCTGCACATGGAATACCAACTATGTAAATCTGCTCCCTTTTTACCTGACTTTCGACTATATGATTTACGATATTACGTGAGTCGCAGCCCTTGGCAAATATGCCGATTTTTTCAGTTCTTTTGGGTAGATAATTGGCGAGATTCATATTGCAAAAACTGTCCCAGTATAACTGGTCGGTTTTTTCAGGGTCATTTATCAAAACAGGCTCTGTCATCATAGGAAGTGTGCCTTTTTTAAATCCAATGACAATATCTACAACCTTTTCCTCTAAAATTTTCCTGGCTGTTTTCCTTATCCTATTACTGTAATCCATCATGAAATTACCTCAGACCTTCCCTTAACGAATCTTTTTATTGGACCAAGCCGTTTGACATCTTCAATGATCTCTGTCGCATTTTCTGCAAATTTTCCAGCCTCTGAGGATGATATCCAGGAGAATTGCAATCTCTCCGGTTCTATCCCTATATGCTCTAAAAAATTCTTTAAAAGCGCAAACTTTCTTCTGGCATAATAATTACCTTCCAGGTAATGACATTCTCCCGGGTGTCACCCCGATACCCATACGCCGTCCGACCCATGTCTCAAGGCAGATAGGATAAACTTAGGGCTGACCCTTGCAGAGCAGGGAACCCTAATGGTCCGGATATTTGGAGGGTATTGCATTCTATTGATTCCCGCTAAATCAGCAGCAGCGTAACTGCACCAGCTGCATAGAAATGCGGTAATCTTTGGTTCCCAGTCAGTCATACTTCACCTCTTTTTGAAAAAGTTAAGTTAATTGTAACCGTTCACGGGTTCAAAGGTTTCCCGCTTACAGCGCGATTCAAAGGTTGTATTCTCATCACAATACGCTATTTTGTAAGCGTTTTGTACGGGAAAACCGCCCGCTTCTACATCCCCACAAATCCGGAACATGGTACTTGGCGATGATGTGGCAAACTCCGAATTTTTTACGAGCATTTCGGGGATCCAATTTCAGTCTTTTCCCTAACCCTGAACGTTGAACCGTGAACGGTTACAGTTAATTATTACTCAAATTTCGAAATTCAGAAAAGGTTTTCTCTCGCCCTAATGATGGAGCAGAGCATAAAGATATTATCTTTGCCTGTCAGCATATTGATTACAAATTGTCTTAGGGTACTCTTATGTTATAAAGATAAATTAATGTGCCTTTTGGAGGCAATCAAGTCGTGAAAAATTTCAGCAGGTCTCCTTTTTATTCTATTTTCTAAATCATGGATTCTGAGGAAATTGAAAATTTATTATTAAATATTTCTCACCGCAGAGTACGCAGAGTTTTATGAAAGTTTAACCAGAATACCCCGTTTTGTAAACGGGAATGAATGGTATGAATTCTCAATCGAATTAAGAAATCTCAAGTGATTTCTTAACTTTAATTTTTACTACTTTGTCAAGCTTATCGGGTTTAATTATTGTTAAATTTATTGCGAAAATTATATTAAATCTATTTCTGTAAGTGTTCACGGAACGTTGAAATTAGAAAATAGTCCCGCAGGGCGGGATTGGAAATTTGGCCTTCATGCCTTTGTACTGTTAATGAACGCATTCAATCTTGGGCCGAGTTTTTCAACTATTGCTTTTAACGGCTACCACTAAGGCAGTAAGTCAAAATAACTTACACATCTTACTTGCCTTTTATTCCGTCTTCTACGTTACTCGTCGCTTACATAATTTATTATGTGCACTCCTCGTGCCTTGAAGACGAAATAAAATTCTGCGTAATATGTACAAGTTATTTTAACTCACCACCTTATCAAAGTCGTGCCGGAGCTTATCTGATAACTTTTTTGTCGGTTTGAAAATATCCAACTCGTAAACTCGTTTTATCCCTGCCTGTGCGTGCCCGCACCTGTCTGCGTGCATCGCACAGGCAGGTGCGGGCATGTCCCCCAAGTTTCTATTTTCCAATTTCAAGTTTGATAGTTCCGTAAAAAGTCGTCACTCCGGTGAAAACCGGAGTCCAGATGGTATGCAACTTCTTGAAAAGACTGGATTCCGACTTTCGCCGGAATGACGGAAAACTGTATTTTGGGACTTTTCACGAGACCGTCAAGTTTCAAGTTTCAAATTTTCAGTTTCTTTTCCCATGTAAATACAGCAAGTTACTCAACATCAAAAAAAATTGTTTATATGACTTTAATAAGCTCCTAATACATATCATCCATTCACCGCACCAATCATAGTCATTATCTGACCCTCATCAAATCCGTTAAGATGAATGGCCCCTGATCTGCATGAAGCAACGCAAAGACCGCAGCCCTTGCAGAGAACGGGGTTTATCT